>Ga0209624_10000868_pt1 | contig 25575 bp, 21 predicted proteins | sample JacPinW_OM2H0_O1_FD_188565 | JGI IMG/M metagenome (GOLD analysis project Ga0209624, IMG submission 188565) | Forest soil microbial communities from Algoma, Ontario, Canada - Jack Pine, Ontario site 1_JW_OM2H0_O1 (SPAdes) (version 2) | ecosystem: Environmental > Terrestrial > Soil > Boreal...
AAGAACACGCGGCCGCGAGGCCTGCGTCCTGGAGTAACTCGGCTGCCGCCGCGATTCTCGCGCTCTCGCGGGAAACCAAACGAATCATCGTGGTGGTCGCCGACGCGGTCGCTATTCCCACGGCTTTGTGGGCTGCACTGGCGCTGAAATTCGATCGCATCGACCCGTTGCTGGATCGCACTTTCGCCTATTTCGGCGTTGCAATCGCCTCGGCGCTGTTCTTCTTTTGGATGTTCGGCCTGTACCGCGCCGTGGTGCGCTTCATGGGACCGAAAGCCATGGTGACGGTTGTCGCCGGTGTGAGCCTGTCGGTGCTGGTGCTCGCCGCCTTCGATCGCTTCATCGCCAGTCATCAGATCCCGCTGTCGGCACTCTGTATCTACTGGGCGCTGGCGCTGCCGTGGGTCGGCGGCAGCCGCTTCATCGCGCGTTACCTCTTCCTGCGCCGCTCCGGCAGAAGGGGCGCGTCCGCCCGAGTGGCGATCTATGGAGCGGGCAACGCCGGAGCGCGCGTGTGTTCGGCCTTGTTCGGCGGCCCTGACTTCGAGCCGGTCGCCTTCATCGACGACAAGAAGTCGCTGCAGGGCTCGAGCATCAACGGCATCAGGGTCTTTGGCTCGGATTCCCTGAAGGATCTGGTACGGCAGCGGCGTATCGATCGGATCCTCTTGGCGATACCTTCGGCATCGCGACGTCGGCGGCGCGAGATCCTGACGGCTCTCGAGCCCCTCGGCGTGCACGTGCAGTCACTTCCCAACCTGTCCGATCTCATCTCGGGCAAAGCGCAGTTCAACGACCTGTGCGATGTGGACGTCGGGGACCTGCTCGGACGCGACCCGGTGCCGCCGCGCCCCAAGCTGTTTGGGGCCTGCATCCGCGGCAAGTGCGTGCTGGTGACCGGCGCGGGAGGATCCATCGGCTCGGAGCTGTGCCGCCAGCTGGTACGCTTAGGTCCGAGCCGCCTGGTGCTGTTCGAGATGTCGGAACTCGCGCTCTACAACATTGAGCGCGAGCTGGAGGAAGTCGCCGCGCGCGATCGCCTCGGGGTCGAGATTGTTCCGCTGCTGGGAAACGCCCACCATCGCCACCGGGTCCGCGAGGTTCTGACAACTTTTGGCGTGCAGACGGTCTACCATGCGGCCGCCTACAAGCACGTGCCCATCGTCGAGCACAACGTCGTCGAGGGCATCCATAACAATGTCATCAGCACCTGGTACACGGCGGAGGCCGCGCTCGAGGCTGGCGTTGAGACCTTCGTGCTGATCTCGACCGACAAGGCGGTGAACCCGGCCAACGTCATGGGCGCCACGAAGCGCCTCGCGGAGCTGGTGCTACAGGCGCTGCAGGAGCGCACGACCACCACGCGCTTCTGCATGGTGCGCTTCGGCAACGTGTTGGCGTCCTCCGGTTCGGTTGTGCCGCTGTTTCAAGACCAGATCCGCCGCGGCGGTCCGGTGACCGTGACTCACCCGGAGGTCATCCGCTACTTCATGACCATACCCGAGGCCGCACAGCTGGTGGTGCAGGCCGGTTCCATGGCCAAGGGCGGTGACGTGTTCGTCTTGGACATGGGCCGACCAGTGCGCATCGATGATCTGGCACGGCGGCTTGTGAACCTCATGGGACTGACGGTGCGCGATGCCAACAATCCCGATGGCGACATCGAGATCGAGTACACCGGCCTGCGCGCCGCGGAGAAGCTGTTCGAGGAGCTGCTGATCGGCTCGAACGTGACCGGCACGGATCATCCGATGATCCTGCGCGCCATGGAGCACCGCCTGCCGTGGCCGAGGATGCAGGAGATCCTCGCCGACCTGCTGGTGGGGCTGGCCAGCTTTGACTGCCACCGCTCGCTTGCCCTGCTGACCGAGGCGGTGGCCGAATACCAGGCGGAGGTCGATATCCGCGACTACGTGTGGACGCGCAAGGCCGTCCCGCCGCACGCCCCGGCCGCTAAAGTTGCCGATTTCGCCGCCAAGCGGCGCCTCTCGGAAGCCGGCAAACCCACCCAGGGCCAGAATCCGGTCGGCTGACAGCCGCCTTTGGCGCGGGCGCCGGCGCTTGAGCCGGACACATGCTTCCTTTACGCTCCTCCCTTTCTTGCTTACTACTCAAGAACTTAACTCATGCGTGTCACTATTTTCGGCTCCGGCTACGTAGGTCTCGTGACGGGCGCCTGCCTGGCCGATGCCGGCAACCACGTCATCTGCGTGGACGTGGACGCTGCCAAGATCGAGCGGTTGAACCGCGGCGACGTGCCGATCCATGAGCCGGGGCTCGACGCACTCATCAAGCGTAATGCCGAGGCCGGGCGTATCGAGTTCACGACCGATGCGCTCAAGGGTGTGGAACACGGCCTGTTCCAGCTCATTGCCGTGGGCACCCCGCCGGGCGAGGACGGTTCGGCGGACCTGCGCTACGTGCTCAACGTGGCGCGCACCATCGGCACCCATATGAGCCGCTATTGCATCGTCATCACCAAGTCGACCGTGCCGGTCGGCACCGCCGACAAGGTGCGCGAGGAGCTCACCCGCACGCTCGCAGGTCGTGGCGTGAAGGGGGACTTCGATGTGGTGTCGAATCCTGAGTTCCTGAAGGAGGGTGCTGCGATCAGCGACTTCATCAAGCCCGACCGCGTCGTGATCGGTACCGACAACCCGCGCCCCACCGAGTACATGCGCGCGCTCTACGAGCCCTTCATCAGAAATCACGATCGGATGATCGTGATGGACATCCGCTCCTCGGAGCTGACTAAGTACGCCGCCAATGCCATGCTCGCCACCAAAATCAGTTTCATGAACGAGCTGGCCAACATCGCCGAGCGTGTCGGCGCGGACATCGAGAAGGTGCGCATCGGCATCGGCTCGGACCCGCGCATCGGCTACAGCTTCATTTATCCGGGCACCGGTTACGGCGGCTCCTGCTTCCCGAAGGACGTGCAGGCGTTAATCCGTTCGGCCCACGAGGCCGGGCACGAGCCACAGATCCTGAATGCCGTCGAGACGGTGAACACCCGCCAAAAGCAGGTGCTGTTTCGCAAGATGCAGCGGCACTTCAAGGATGGTTTGAAGGGACGCACACTCGCGCTGTGGGGACTGGCCTTCAAGCCCCACACCGATGACATGCGCGAGGCACCCTCGCGCACGCTCATCGACCTTTTGCTCAAGGCTGGCGCAAGCGTGCACGCTTACGACCCGGTGGCCGGCAACGAGGCGCAGCGCCTGTATGAGGGGGTGAAGGGATTCACGCTGATGAAAAACGCCTATGAGGCGGCGCAGGGCGCCGATGCGCTCGCCATCGTCACCGAATGGCAGGAGTTTCGCAGCCCGGATTTCGAGCGGTTGTGCGAGCTTCTCAAGGCACCCGTGATATTCGACGGCCGCAACCTCTACGACCCGGCGATGGTGAGCCGCTTCGGCCTCACCTACTACGCTATCGGCCGCGGCAAACTGCTGGTCGCGGCCTGAAAAGTCCCAGCAAGGTTCGCACCATGCTTACCCCAGTGATTCTTTCCGGCGGCGCCGGCACGCGGCTGTGGCCGCTCTCGCGCGAGCTCTATCCCAAACAGCTCCTGCCACTCACTGGCACCCGTACCATGCTGCAGCAGACCGTGCTGCGGGTGGACGGGCTTACCACGGCCGCCCCGGTGCTGGTGTGCAACGAGGCGCACCGATTCCTGGTTGCCGAGCAGCTGCGTCAACTCAAGGTGGTCCCGCGCGCCACGATTCTGGAGCCCTTCGGACGCAACACCGCCCCTGCGATCGCGCTGGCCGCCCACGCGGCGCTTAAGGGAATCGGCGCGGATGCCAACGCTGTCGACCCCGTGCTGCTGGTGCTGCCGGCCGATCACGTCATTCGCGACGTTCCGGCGTTTCATCGCGCGGTACGCGCGGGCCTGAGCGCTGCGGAGTCCGGCAAACTTGCCACCTTCGGCATCGTCGCGAGCGGTCCGGAGACCGGCTACGGCTACATCCAGCGCGGCGCGCCGCACGGGGAGACGTTTGCGATAAAGCGCTTCGTGGAGAAGCCCAGTTCGGAACTGGCGCGTGCTTTTGTGTCGTCTGGCGATTATTACTGGAACAGCGGCATGTTCCTGTTCCGCGCGCGGCGCTACCTGCAGGAACTCGCACGTTTCGCCCCGGAGATGGCGCGTATCTGCGAGGCGGCCTTCAGCGGTGCCAGGGCGGATTTGGATTTCACCCGCATCGATCCGGCAAGCTTTGAAGGCTGCCCGGCTGACTCGATCGACTACGCGGTGATGGAGAAGACCGCCGACGCGGTCGTGGTTGCGCTCGACGCCGGATGGAGCGATGTGGGGTCCTGGTCCTCGCTGCATGAGGCGAGCGAGGCCGATGCTAACGGTAACGTCAGCCACGGCGATGTGATCAGCGAGGATACGCACGGCAGTTATCTGTACTCCGAGAGCCGACTGGTGGCCACCGTCGGGCTCAAGGATCACGTGGTGGTCGAGACCAAGGATGCGGTGCTGGTCGCGCGCAAGGACCGGGTGCAGGATGTGAAGAAACTCGTGCTGCAGCTGAAGGAGCGCGGACGCTACGAGCACTCGCTGCATCGGGAGGTGTACCGTCCGTGGGGCAGTTACGACAGCATCGAGAACGGCCTACGCTTCCAGGTCAAGCGCCTCAAGGTCAAGCCCGGAGCCACTCTGTCGCTGCAGATGCACCATCACCGCGCCGAGCACTGGGTGGTGGTCGCCGGGACCGCGCGCATTACGCGGGGCGAGGAGGTGTTCCTGCTGGAGGAAAACCAGTCGACTTACATCCCGATCGGAGTGAAGCATCGTATAGAGAACCCGGGCATGATCGCGCTCGAGATCATCGAGGTGCAATCCGGTTCCTACCTGGGCGAGGACGACATCGTGCGCTTCGAGGATGTCTACGGACGCAAGGGAACGAGCAGCTGAAAGACGCGTGATGGCGAATCTAGATTCCTTCAAGGCCTACGATGTGCGCGGGCGCATTCCCGATGAGCTCAACGAGGATCTCGCCTATGACATCGGTCGCGCGTACGCGGCCTTCGTGAAACCGCAGCGGGTCGCGGTCGGCTACGACATCCGTCTCTCGAGCCCCGCGCTCGCTGCCGCCCTCAAGCGCGGTCTCAAAGATTGCGGTGTCAACGTACTCGACATCGGTCTGTGGGGGACGGAAGGCGCCTATTTCGCGACCTTCGCCGAGAAGCTCGACGGCGGCATCACGGTGACCGCCAGCCACAATCCTCCCGACTACAACGGCATGAAGTTCGTGCGCGAAGAGGCGCGACCGATCAGCGCCGACACCGGACTTCAGGACATGCGTGCGTTCATCGCGCAGCGGCGGCTGCCGGGCAAGGCGGCCAGGGCCGGCACCGAACAGCCGCTCGACATTCGCCGCAAGTACCTCGAGCACCTGCTCGACTACGTGAAGGACGCGCCACTGCGCAAGCTCAAGGTGGTGGTGAACGCGGGCAATGGCGGCGCCGGAGCGATTATCGATGCGCTGGAACCCCACCTGCCGTTCCAGTTCGTGAAGGTCAATCACGAGCCGGATGGCAATTTCCCCAATGGTGTGCCGAATCCGATGCTGGAAGAGAACCGCGCCGCCACCGCAGACGTGGTGCGTCGCACGGGAGCGGACGTTGGGCTTGCCTGGGATGGCGATTATGACCGGTGCTTTTTCTTCGATGAGAGCGGTCAGTTCATCGAGGGCTACTACCTGGTCGGACTGCTCGCGGAAGCCTTCCTGAAGCAGGAACCCGGCGCGCGCATCGTGCACGACCCCAGGCTCACCTGGAACACCCTCGACATCGTGCATCGCTGCGGCGGCACGCCGGTGCTGTGCAAGTCAGGACACGCCTTCATCAAGCAGAAGATGCGCGAAGTGGATGCCGTCTACGGGGGCGAGATGAGCGCTCACCATTACTTTCGCAGATTCGCCTATTGCGACAGCGGCATGATTCCCTGGCTTCTGGTACTCGCCGTGATCAGCGCGCGCGGGGAGCCACTTTCCGCCCTGGTCGGGGAGCGTATGCGCCTTTTTCCCGCCAGCGGGGAAATCAACCGGCGCCTTGCCGCTGATGCGAAGTCGATTCTGGCTCGGGTGCACGGGCATTATGCGCCGCGTGCGCTCGCCATCGATCTGACGGATGGTCTGTCGGTCGAGTTCGAACAGTGGCGCTTCAACCTGCGCGGCTCCAACACCGAGCCGCTGGTGCGCCTCAACGTCGAATCGCGCGGCAGCGAGCCCTTGATGCGCGAGAAGACCGCCGAGCTACTCGCCTTTATCGATACGCCCTAGAGCGCGCCGAGCAGCCGACCGAGGCTCAGGCCTGCGCGCTCGCGGGCGTGGCCATCCCAGCCCTGCGGTGCTGCGCCCTTGGGCCATGCGCCAGCTAGAGCGGAACGGGCCGCACTCACCAGATCCGCCGCCTTGATCAGTCGATTGGTGCCCTGCGTGACCGTGATCGGGCGTTCGGTGTTCTCGCGCAGCGTGGCACAGGGGATGCCAAGGTAGGTGCTCTCCTCCTGTACCCCGCCCGAGTCGGTGACCGCGATGGTGCAGCGCATCACGAGATTCATGAATTCGATGTAGCTCAAAGGCTCGGTCGTCACGATCCCCGAGGCTCCGGCGATCGAGTCCATGAGGGCGAACTCCTCGAGGCGCTTGCGGGTGCGGGGATGCATGGCGAAAATCACCGTCAGCTCGCGCGACAGTTCAACGAGCGAGTGGGCGAGCTCGGTGAGCGTGTCCCTTTGATCGACGTTCGAGGGGCGGTGCAGAGTCACCACTGCAAACGCGCCCTTGAGTTTCAGGCGTTGCCGGGCGTTGGTTGCCTCGATCTTGGTGCGCAGCATCTCGAAGGAATCGATCATAATGTTGCCGATACGCTCGATCTTGCCAGCCGGGACACCTTCGGCGATGAGGTTCTCATCGGCATCCTGCGAGGGCGTCCATAGAAGATCGCTGATCGCGTCGGTCACCAGTCGATTGATCTCCTCGGGCATGCGCCGGTCGCGGCTGCGCAGCCCCGCCTCGAGGTGCACGACCGGGATCCAAAGCTTGGTGCCCACCAGGGCGCAGGCGGCCGTGGCGTTGACATCCCCCACTACGACGATGGCATCAGGGCGCTCGCGCTCGCACACCGCTTCGTAGGCGATCATGGTGCGGCCGGTCTGCTCGGCGTGTGAACCGCTGCCGATCTCCAGATGGTGTGCGGGCTCAGGCAGACTCAGGTCGCGGAAGAAAGTGTCCGACATGTTCGCGTCGTAGTGCTGCCCGGTATGCACGATCCGCGGCCGGCACCAGCCGTGGGACGCCAGTTCGTGGTAGAGCGGCGCCACTTTCATGAAATTCGGCCGTGCGGCGGCGATCAGATGGACGGTTTTAGGGCTCAAGCGTTTGATTTCTCAGTGCCGCAGGGTTAGCCGAGCTCCGGGAGTGAGAGGCCCGACATGTCTGCGCCATATACATCGGTCTAGACTTACCACCGTCAGCGATCCTGCGGGGTAGAGTCTACCCCTGACGACGGTGTCTGCAATTGGAGACACTAGTCTGGTATTGGATCGGCAGCGTAACTTCCATTGTTCATAACCACAGGGACTAGCCATGGCGCTTTGGAAAGATTCGACCACCGGACCCGGCCCCGCCGCAACGAGCCCCGGGGTTGCCCCGGCGCCGGTGCACTCACGGGAGCCCGAGAAGACTAACGTGGCCTCACTGACCCCGGAGGCTCCGCGGCGTGCCGCCCCGGCGCAGCGCAACGAGATGAAGGAGTCGCATATTTCCTCGGATCTCACCATCGAGGGCAAGATCGTCGGTTCTGGTCACGTGCGCATCGCCGGGCGCTTCAAGGGCGACGTGCAGGTAGAAGGAAACGTCAGCCTCGATGCCGGGGCGCGCCTGGAAGGCCACGTGAAGGCCAGTGTCGTCAGCGTTGCCGGGGAGCTCATCGGCAACATCGAGAACGCCAAGCGGGTGGAGTTACTCGAGACCGGCGTGATCAATGGCGACGTGAAGGCAAGTCAGCTGACGGTGGCGGCCGGCTCGCGCATGCGTGGGCAGGTCGAGTTCGGCTACGAAGGCGAGACGCGCTCCAAGGCCGATTCCAAGGGCTTCGGAAACGCATGAACGTGGCTTCTCGCCCGGTGACGCCGGGCAAGACGCGCACGTGCCCGCATTGCAAGGCGACGATCCTCGAAAGCCTGAGTATCTGCCCGGGCTGCCTGCACCACCTGCGGTTCGACCAGGAGGCAGCGAAACGTCAGGTAGCGGCCACGTCGGCGCTGCGCGTCGAGGGGGTGATTCGTCACCAGCCTCTGGAGGAGCCGTGGGAGTATTTCCTCACCATCTCCGTGCGCAACGATAAGGGTGAGGAGGTCACGCGGCAGGTGGTCAGCGTGGGTGCGCTGCAGGGCACGGAGAAGCGCACGTTCACGCTGTCGGTCGACATGATGACGCCGCAGGCCCCTTCAGGTCCCAACGTCGCCAGAGCCTCTAGCGCGGGCGGCAAACCTTCGGCAGCGGCAGCATCGGCGACGGGAGCCAAACGCTAGCGTTGCCGCGCGCAAGTCGCGCCCGCACGCTCTTTCAGAAGCGTGCCTCCGTCGAGACCAGGAATTGCACCTTGCTGATCCCGGCGCCCGCGTCCAGCGGAAAGGCGAGGTCGACGTGCACCACGTTGCCCAGTCCGGAGCGGGCATTGCCGAAGCGCAGGCCGAAGCCAACATCCTTGAGCAGTCCCAGGCTGGGAGCGGCCAGCGGCACGGTACCCCAGCTGCGTCCCGCGTCGAAGAAAATCGCCGCCCCGACCCTAACCAGCCGAAACGGGTACCAGTCCGTGAAGTAGCGCTGCTCGACCGTCCACAGCGCTCGCGCGGAGCCGTCCTGGAAGCGCAACGGGTAGCCACGCAGTCCGTTATCACCCCCGAGCAGGACCTGGTCATCCAGGTCCAGCCGCCAGCCCTTGGTGCCGACCAGCGTGGTGAAGAACAGCCAGTTCTTGCTTTGCTCGGAGTAGTAGCGCACCGATGCATCCATGACGCCGTTGTACAGATCCCCGTTGGTGATGCGGCCGGAGAAATCCCAAAACAGCAGCAGCGCCGAGCGGTCGCTGCGAAAGCCCTTTGAGGCGGAGCTCTGGAAGATAAGGGCGCTCTGGCTCGAGCCGAACGAGGAGTCCGCCCAACCGGCGCGCAAGCTGAGCGCCGTACCGAGGTAGAAGTCCTCGGTGCGCGCGATCTGATCGTGGTTCCACAGCCGCAGGTAGTCATCCTGCACCAGGTCAAACTGTACCCATGGATATACGAAGCGCCGATCGTCGGGGATGGTGGTCACACCCGTCCAGGCGCTGGTTGGCGTGAACAGGTGCTCATCGTAGGTGACCCCGGTGCTCCAGCGGCGCACCCAGCCGTTTTGCAGCCCTTCCGACCAGCCGCCAAAGATCTGCGCGCCCTGGTGAAGGTCCTGGAACTGATCGATGATCTGGCTGCGATCCCACAAGGAATCGGTCTGCAGATCGTTGATACCGTATGCGCCGGCCGCCCAATGGGTGTCGAGCGCGTAAAACGGCTGCTGGACGGTGAGCTCGCGTATGCGGCCGTCGCTCAAGTCACCGAAGTTCGCACCCACCGCGACGAAGCTTCCCATGATGTGCTGGTCGCTCACACTCAAGAGCGAGGTGGTGCGATCGATGGTGACCGAATGAGACAGGACCACATCGGTGCCGGTGCCCAGCAGGTTGCTGTCCTGCAGCTGCACACCGGTGGAGTTGGTGCCGCCGCTGCGCCCGTAGTTGAATCCCGGATTGAGCGTCCAGACATCCTTGGTGGTCACGCGCAGGTCGACCTTGCCGTCGTGATAGGCGATCGGGCGGATCCACGCGTCGTAGAAATACCCATCGGCACGCAGGATGCGCTCCGACTCATCGAGCACGCGCCGCGAATAGGGTTGCCCGGGCTTGAACAGCAGTTGGTTTCGAATGACGCTCTGCCGGGTCTTGTAGTGCAGCCGGTTCACGAGACGGAACAGCTTGGTGTCGTCCTTGGGGTTATTAAGGTCGAATATGTTCTGATTGTCGAGCAGCACCTGCCCGATCGCCGCGTGGGCCGCCTCGAGCTCTGCGTCGGAGGGGACGCCCGGGGTTTCCAGCGGCGGCCCGTAGGAGGGGGGACGGAACGAGGCGGTGAGTCGATTCCCCGCGGCATAATCGGCCAGCAGGGACGGCGACTCGGGAGCGTCTGCGGTCGCGCCCGCAGCGTCCGCGCCGTTGCCGCTCAAGGCAAGCGCGTCAGAACAGCAGGCCAGCGCCGGTAGCAGGAGCAGCACGAAGCAGGGCGCGCCCGGCGCTCGCGGGCTAACGGCGAGGGTGCGGCTGAACGGCAATTCGCCCGCCATGGCCCAACCGGCAGCCGAAGCGGTCAGTAAGCGGCCCTGTACATCCGGACATTGTGCGCGCCATCCTTGGTGAGACCACTACCCCAGGTAGCACTTCAACGGCCCGCTACAATAGCGTGACGCACTGCAGCGCTTTGCGACGGCCGTACTTGACAACCACGACACACCTTAATGAAGGATCGGCTCCATGGCAAAACAGTTCCCGCAGCAGCGAGCGAGCATCTGGGCCTTGGCAGCGCTTGCGTTCTTTGCGGCCGCTGCGGCTACCGCGGCGCTGGCGGACGACACTCCCGCGGCGGGCAACGCGGCGCCGGATATGCTGCTGGTGTTTGCGGCGGCCTCACTCACCGATGCGCTGCAGGAGGTCGACGCAGCCTTCACGGCGAGCACCGGTCTTCAGGTCAGGGCGTCGTTTGCCGCAAGCTCGGTGCTGGCGAAGCAGATCGAAGCCGGGGCGCCGGCCGATGTGTTCTTCTCTGCTGACCGCGAATGGATGGATTACTTAGGCCAGCGCGGCCTGCTCCAGAGCGGCTCGCGCCGCGACCTGCTCGGCAATGCCCTGGTGCTCATTGCCCCTTCCGACAGTAAGCTCTCGCTGAAAATCGCTCCCGGGTTCGACCTGGCGGGCGCGCTGGGCGGCGGACGGCTGGCGACGGGTGACCCGGACTCGGTGCCCGCGGGGCTGTACGCACGCGCGGCACTCACGCAGCTCGGGGTGTGGGAGCGCGTGTCCGAGCATCTGGTACGCGCCGAAAACGTGCGCACGGCGCTCGCCTATGTGGCGCGCGGCGAGGCGCCACTGGGCATCGTCTACCAGACCGACGCGCAGGCCGAGAAGCGCGTGCGCGTGGTGGCTGTCTTCCCGGCAGACAGTCATCCGCCCATTGTCTATCCGATCGCGCTCACGGTGAACGCGCGGGTGCAGGGCGCGCGCTATCTTCAGTTTCTGGGCGGCGCGACGGCACGACAGATCTTCGTGCAGCGCGGCTTCGTGGCCCCGGCGGCGGGCGAGGGGCGCAAGTAGCGCGTCGCCGCGCTCAGGCGCCCGCCGGCGGCGCGCTTCAGAACTTGCCGGTCTGGAAATCGGCGAAGGCCTGATGCAGCTCCTCGTTGGTATTCATCACAAACGGCCCGTACTTGGCGACCGGCTCACGCAGCGGACGGCCGGCAACCAGGATGGCCCGTGCGGTCTTTCCATCCGCGCCCGGCTCGACACCCGTGACGCGGATCTCGTCGCCCTCGCCGAGAACTGCCAGCTCGTGCGTGTGAATGACACGCGCGTCCGCCTCGGCACCCACCTGCAGCGCACCCTCGAACACGTAAAGAAATGCCGCATGCTCGCGCGGCAGTGTCTGCACGAACGTCGCCGCAGGCTCTAAAGCCACATCAAGGTAGGTCGGGTCAGTGGCGGGCTGAAGGATGGGACCGACGACCTCTGCGACGCGCCCGGCGATCACTCTTACGCTCACGCCCGCCGCAGGGCTCGCGGTCGGTATGCGCTCCGGCCCGAACTCCTGGTATTTTGGCGCGGTCATCTTGTCGCGCCCGGGCAGGTTCAGCCACAGCTGGAAACCGCGCATGCGGCCTTCCTGCTGCTCGGGCATCTCCGAGTGCACCAGACCGCGCCCGGCGGTCATCCACTGCACGCTACCGGGGACGAGCACGCCCTCGTTGCCGTGGTTGTCGCGGTGACGCATGCGGCCATCGAGCATGTAGGTGACCGTCTCGAAGCCGCGGTGGGGATGATCGGGGAAGCCGGCAATGTAGTCTTCCGCCTTGTCGGTACCGAACTCATCCAGGAGCAGGAACGGGTCGAGGTCCGGGAGCTGCGGCTGGCCAATCACGCGCCGCAGCTTCACGCCCGCGCCATCGGAGGTCGGCATGCCGGTGATCACACGCCGCACCGAGCGGGTCACAGTGCCGGGGAGAGTCATACAAATCTCCGTCAAGTGCTTAAGCTTCCTGAAGATGGGGGGCTGGGCTGCCACTATCAACTGCCTGCCGCGGAACACCGGTCAAGCCACGATTCACCCCCGGTTCAGCGCGGCATCGCCATATAGGGGTATGCGAACGCAGACGGGACGCATGCGGTGCAAAGCCCTAAACTGGCTTGGCGGCCGCCGCCGGTCGCGCGTCCGGGCCCGGCGAATGCGAATGGGTGTGAGGCTCACCTTCCTGATTCTGCTCGGCAGTGCCGCGCTCGGCAGCGCGTACGCGGACAATGCCGATCCGCCCGGCCGGGCCGCGCGTCTTAGTGATGTCGAAGGATCGGTGTCACTCGAGCCGGCAGGCCTGCAGCAATGGACTGCCGCGACCCTCAATCGCCCGCTCACGACGGGCGACCGACTGTGGGCCGACCACGATTCGCGCGCCGAGCTCGACGCCGGGGGTGCGGTCATGCGCCTGGGCAGCAGCACCGCGTTCGCCTTCCTCAATCTGGATGACAGCACCGCGCAGATGCAGCTTACGGCCGGCACCCTCATCGTGCGCGTGCGCGACATGCAGGCCAGCCAGGTCTACGAGGTCGACACCCCGAATATCGCACTGTCGCTGCAGCAGCCGGGCGAATATCGGGTGGAAGTGAGCGATGCCGGCGATGCGACGGTCGTCAAGGTCAGCGACGGTGCGGTACAGGCCGCAGGCGGCGGGCAGACGGTTGCGATCGGCGCGCAGCAGCAGGTGACGTTCACGGGCACAACCACACTCGCTTACGAAAGTGCGACGCTTGCCCCGCCTGATGCCTTCGACAGCTGGGCCGCGGCGCGTGAGGAGCAGGTCGAGGATTCGGCGTCGGGCGATTACGTCGCAAGCGACGTGCCGGGCTCGCAGGATCTGGACAACAGCGGCACCTGGCAGGATACCGCCGACTACGGCTACGCGTGGACACCCTCAGCAGTCGCGGTCGGCTGGGTGCCGTATCGCTTCGGTCACTGGGCCTGGATCACGCCCTGGGGCTGGACCTGGATCGATGATGCACCCTGGGGCTACGCGCCGTTTCACTATGGCCGCTGGGCCCAGTGCAATAACGGCTGGTGCTGGGTTCCCGGGCCGCGCGGCGTGCCTGCGCTGTATGCACCGGCGATGGTGGCCTGGGTGGGCGCACCGGGCGCAACCGCCCCCTCGGCGTTCGGTGGCAACGTGGGCTGGTTTCCTCTTGCTCCGCACGAGGTGTACGTTCCGGCCTACCGCGTGAGCGCGAGCTACGTGCGCAACGTCAACGTCAGCAACACGACCGGTATCACCAACACCACCATTACCAGCATCTATCAGAACAGCATTCCACCGGCGCGCTACCAGAACAATCGTCCGGCCGCGGTGACCGCCGTGGCGCAGAACGTGTTCACCGCCGGGCAGCGTGTCGGGGCGGGCGCCTTGCATCTCACCTCGGCGGTGCTGACGGGGGCCCTGGTGACGGCTACGGCGCCTGCCATTGCGCCGATCCGCCAGAGCGTGCTTGAGCCGGCCGATGGCCGGCGCATTGCGCGGCCACCCGCAGCCGTGCTGCGCCGGAGTGTGGTGGCGCACGCGCCGCCACCCCCATCGCCGGTATCCTTCGACACTCAGCTGGCGGCAATTCAGGCGAACGGTGGCCGGCCGCTCGCGCGCGCAGAACTAGCGAAGCTGCAGCCTGCCACGCCGGCGGCAGACGTGCGGGTGATTGCAATCGCAGGGCCCGTGGTGGCCGCGAGTGCGCTACCGCGCCGCAGTGGTGGCACCCGTGCGGCGGGCGCGCGCCAGGATGAAACGCCGGCAAGTTTCGCCGAGCGCGAGCGGATACTGGAGAATCCCGTACCCTTGGCGCCGGCGCCACGGGCCAACTCGGCTGTCGTCAGCGCAGGACACGCCAATGCCTTCGTGCCGCCCACTTTTTCTGCGCCCACTGCCTCGGCGCCCCAGTGGCGCAGCGACCGGCCGCCATCGGCGCAGGGATATTCAACACCCGCGCAACAAAGTCCGGCCGGCGCGGAGGACTCCACACAGCGCGCTGCCGCGTCCGCCCCGCTGCCGGTGTATCACCCGCCCGGTGATGTGTCGGAAGGCGCCGCCAGCGCCGAATCCCGCGCGCCGCCTGTCTATCACGCGCCGCAGCCTTCATCGCACGCACCATCCCCCAAATCATCGCGCGACCCTGCCGCGCATTCAGATCGTGACTCGCGTGAGCGGTTGGTGCGTTAGCCGGGACTATTCCTCGTCGTACTGAAGCGCCTCGCGCTCCAACTCCCTGACGAATTCGCGTACCTCCGCGGGCGTGCATGCCTTTCCCTCGAGCAGCGCCTGCAACAGCGTCTCCAGATGCGCGCGCAGCGCCGCCGCCAGAACCTGCGGCGCATAGCGCTTTAGTCCCGCCATAAGATCATTGAGTTCGTCCAGGCACTCTTCGAGCGTGCTCTCGTTCTCGGCCGCATCCGCAAACGGCATGTTGATTCACTCCATGAGAATACGTGCGTCAACGTTACACCACTTGCCGTGCACACGCGGGAACCCAATGCGCGCGGAGCAGTGTTTCTGCACAAACGGGCAGGCAATCCCGGTTCCAATCGTCGGCCCTGCGAATAGACTGATATTCGACCCGTGCGAATCAACATGACTCCGAGGAGAGATCACGATGGATAGTTCTCACTGGGCGACGCTGCAAGCTCTTGCCCGCATGCCTGCGCTCTAGATCACGGAGACTTACCATGCACGTCTATCGCGCCCGGCGCCTGATCAGGGCACACCGCCTAATCCTTGCAGCACTCCTGTGGCTGCCACCTGTGGTTGCCCTGGCGCAGGCGCAAAGTTCGCCATTCATGACAGGCGCCACGGCTCTGCAGAGCAATTTGCTCGCCTGGTTGACGCCGATCGCCATCATTTTAGTCATGGCGCTTGGGGCAATGGCCATGGCAAATCGAATGTCGTGGGGCTGGTGTTTCGGGGCCATTCTGGGGATCGCCATCGCCTTCGGGGCGCCGCAGATCGTTTCCTGGGTCCGCGGCATGTTCGGAGTCTAGCCGGACATGAGCACGCGCAATCCCGGTCTGACCGCAGATCCACTGTTTGTCGGCGCGACACGGCCACCGATGCGCTGGGGAGTCACGTACTCGGCCCTGTTGTTCAACATGGTGTTCACTCTTGAGGCATTCCTGCTGACCCGTAACTTGCTCACGCTGCTGATGTGCGCACCGATTCACGGTGTGTGCGCGCTTTTGTGCGCGCGCGATGCTAGGTACTTCGATCTGGTGTTGCTGTGGGGGCGCACACGGCTGCCGGCGCTGCTCGGCACCCTGCGGCTGTGGAAGGCGAGCAGCTATACCCCCCTGACCCTCGACCTGCCGGGCTGTCGCGGTCGTCGCTCGGCGGCGATCCTGGTTCCGGTTATTGGCTCTACCGGCGGAGCGGTACTGAGTTGAAAACCAGGCGGACGCTGGCATTGCAGCGCGAACGATCGGCCGCGGAACACATTCCGTACACCGCCCATGTATGCGAGCAGGTGGTGAAGACCGCATCCGGCGACTACCTGCTGGCGTTCCGTCTGGGCGGGGCGAGCTTCGAGTGCGCGGACGACGTACAGCTCAATGCCTGGCACGAGCGGCTCAACGTACTGTGGCGCAACCTCGCAAGCCCCCACGTTTCCCTGTGGACACATCTCATAAGGCGCCCGCAGCGCCGCCTGCCCGAGCTAAGCACGCAATGCGGCTTTGCGAACATCCTGGCTGCGAAATACCACCAACGCCTTGCGGGCGAGATCCTGATGGTCAACGAGCTGTATATCGCCGTGTGCTATCGGCCGGCAGCGGGCGTGGCCGCCGGGGTGCTTGCCAGATTGCTGGCGCGAACCCGGGCCGCGCCCGTCGACGCCGAGCTCGTCGATGCGCTGGACAACTGCGCGAAGCTCGGTCAGATGGTGCGCGCCTCGCTCGCGCGCTATGAGCCCGAAGCGCTCGGCACCTACCTGTGCGACGCGACCTGGTGCTCATCGCTGCTGGAGTACCTTGCCCTGCTGGTGAACGCCGAATGGCGACCGGTGCCCCTGCCTGCCGGACCGGTGAACGCTGCTCTCGCCACCACGCGTCTGCTGTTCGGCGCCGAGGCGATCGAATACCGGATGCCCGGCGCCACTCGCGTCGCTGCGATCCTCGGCATCAAGGAGTACCCGACCCCAAGCGCAGTCGGAATGTACAACCGGCTGCTGTCGGCGCCGTTTCCATTGCTGCTGACCCAATCCTTCACGTTCCTGTCACGCGCAGCCGGCCAGGCGCTGCTGCAACGGCAGTACATCCGCCTCGTCAATGCAGGTGATTTCGCGGTGTCGCAGGCCGCGCAACTCAAGGATGCGCTCGACGGACTCACCAGCAACGAATTCGTCATGGGCGATCATCACTTCTCTTTGCAGGTCTTCGCCGATGTCGCGGATGCGTGCGCGCAACCGGACCCCGGGCGGCTGAAGCCGCTCAACGATCGGATTGCACTCGCTCGCAACATCCTCGGTGATACGGGCATGACGGTGGCGCGGGAGGATCTTGCCATTGAAGCGGCGTTTTGGGCGCAGCTGCCCTGCAATTTCGCGATGCGTCCACGCAAGGCCCCGATAACTTCGCGCAACTTTGCAGCGATGGCGCCGTTTCACAACTATCCGCTCGGCCGTGCCAGCGGCAACCACTGGGGAGAGGCGCTGACGCTGCTGTGCACCAGTGCTCGCTCGCCCTATTACTTCTCGCTGCACGCCAGCGATCCCGCCGACCCGGACGGGGGCAGCCGCAAGGACACCGGCCATACCTTCATCTGCGGACCCACAGGTTCCGGTAAGACGGTATTCATTGGCTTTCTCATCACCGCCCTGGAGCGAACCGGGGCGACACAGGTGATTTTCGACAAGGATCGGGGCCTGGAGATACTCGTGCGCGCACTCGGGGGTGAATACTTCGAGCTGCGCCAGGGGCAGGCGACGGGGTTCAACCCGTTGCAGCTTCCCATGCAGCCCATGCACCTTGAGTTCCAGAAGAACTGGCTGCGGATGCTGGTGCGTCCGCAGGCAGGGCGCCCTCTGTCGACGCGCGAGAGCGCGGATCTAGATCACGCGCTGCGCGGAACGCTTGCGCTCGAGCCGGCTGCGCGACGCCTGTCGAGACTGCTCGAGTTTCTGGATCCGACCGACCAGGAAGGCGTGCACGCGCGGCTGTCGCGTTGGTGCGAGTGCGCCCAAGGCGACTACGCCTGGGTGTTCGATAACCCGGCCGACTCAGTGGCGGGCCGGCTCGGCGGCCGCACACTGATCGGATTTGATGTGACCGAGTTTCTCGATCACGAACTTACGCGCGCACCGATCACGCTTTACATGTTCCATCTCGTGCGGCAGCTGCTAGATGGACGGCGCCTGGTGTGCTGGATGGATGAGTTCTGGCGCCTGCTGGCCGATCCGGCATTTGAGAGTTTCGCCAAGGACGGCCCCAAGACGTGGCGCAAGCTCAACGGCGTCATGTGCCTGGCGACCCAGAGTGCGAGCGACGTGCTCGATAGTCCCATCAGCCGGACCATCATCGAACAAACCCCGACCAAGGTGTTCTTTCCCAACGTGGATGCCAGTGCCGAGGAATACACGCGCGGCCTCGGCCTGAGTGAACGGGAATTCAAACTCATCAGGGAAAGGCTCGAGCCCGGCTCGCGCGCGTTCCTGGTCAAGCAGGGACATCACAGCGTCGTTTGCCGTCTGGACTTGAAGGACTGCGAGGCGGAGCTCGCCGTGATCTCCGGCCGCGCCCGCCACGTAGCGCGCATGCGTGCGCTGGTGGCCGAGCACGGGCACGATCCCGCGCATTGGCTGCCTGCATTCCTCTCGTCCTGCACACAGGAGTGAAGTGGTCCGTGACAGTTCACAGCACCTTTAGGAGGTTGTCATGATGAAGCGTCAGGTCCTTAGCGCGGTGGCACTCGTGGCGTTGCTTGCTGCAACACCCGCAGCGCACGCGCAGTTCGCGGTCATCGACGTGGCATCGGTGGCGCAACTGCTGTCGGAGGTGCAGACGCTTGAGCAGCAGGTGGAGACCGCGCGCAACCAGCTTGCCCAGGCCCAGTCCGAGTATCGGTCCATTACCGGCGCCCGCGGTATGCAGCAGCTTCTCGCCGGCACGCCGCGAAACTACCTGCCGACCGACTGGGCCGCACTGCAAGGCGCGGCCGCGGGCTCGGGCGGTTATCCGGCGCTCGCGGCGGACTTGCAGGGCGCGCTCCGATCGAATGCGTTGCTGACACCCCAGCAGCTCGCGGCGCTCTCCCCGGCCGGCGCCGCGCAGCTGCAGGCTGAACGTCAGTCGGTTGCGCTGCTGCAAAGCCTGTCGCGCGAGGCGCTCGCCAACTCGAGCGGCCGCTTTGCGGCCATCCAGCAGCTGATCGACGCCATCGCGCGCGCCAATGATCAGAAGGCGATTCTCGAGCTGCAGGCGCGCATTGCCGGCGAGCAGGGAATGCTGCAGAACGAGCACACGAAATTGCAGGTCCTCTACCAGGCGGCGCAGGCGCAGGAGTGGGCCAACGTGCAACGAGCGCGCGAGCTGACTGTATCGGCACACGGACAGTTCGAGCACCGCTTCCGGCCGCAACCCTGAAGCGCCGGTAAAGCCCATGGGTTTCTTCGAAACATTCTGGACTTGGCTCAACGAGCAGCTGGCAAGCTACATCGGGACCAACACCGCGCTCATCGCGCAGGCGCTGCAGCCGGCGATCGTAACCGTCGCCACGGTGTACGTCATGGTGTGGGGCTATCTGCAGCTCACCGGCCGCATCGAGGAGCCCTTCATCGAAGGTCTGAAGCGATTGATCACGCTCGCTGTGGTGCTGGGCGCTGCCGTGCAGCTGTGGCTGTACAACACCGTCCTGGTCGATACTTTCTACTACGCACCTGCCCGGCTGGCAGGTGCGGTGGTAGGCGCACAGGATCCGGTCGCAACCATCGACATGATCTGGGAGCGCGGCGGCGCCGTGGCCAGCTATCTTTGGAACAACGGCGGGGTGCTGAGCGGGGACTTCGGTTTCTACGTCGCAGGTGCCGTCGTCTGGACGCTCATGGGACTTCTGTGTGTTTACACGATGTTCCTGATCGCACTGTCCGGCATTGCACTGGCAGTGCTGCTGGCACTCGGCCCGCTGTTCATTGCGCTGCTGTTGTTCGACACTACGCGACGATTTTTCGAGGCGTGGCTCGCGCAGCTTGCCAACTACGCGCTCATCACGATTCTGACCGTACTGGTGGCCGCGCTGTTGCTGCAGGTCGTTGAATCCTATGCGGCGCAGACCGCGACGCGCGGTGCCGCAATCGTCACCGTGGACGCGCTGAACATGGTGTTGATCGCGGTGCTGGTGTTCCTGCTCATGCGTCAAGTCATGCCGATCGCCGCTGCGTTGGCCGGCGGCATGGCGCTCAATGGCTTCGGTACCGTCAGCCGCTGCGTCAGCTGGGGCATGCGCAGCGGCACGGCGGCGGCAATCAAGGTCGGTCAGGTTGGCATCGAGCAGCTGGCCGGCGGTGGGCGGGCGCGCGAGCGCTCCACGGCCGAAGACCCCGAGTGGCGCAGTTCCCAAACGGAGCACTCATGATCGCAAAGGGCCTGATCTGCATTGTCCTGTGCCTGGGGCTTGGCGCCTGCACGCCCCGCGCGTTGCGCTGTGATGGCGCGCTTCAGCCGATCAACACAGCCCCGGTGCCTGCGGCAGAGCGGGCCGCTTCCCCGGCCGAGCCGCAGGCCATTGCACCGTGACGGGCGCCTCGTTGGATGAGTACTTTCGGGAGGCGGTCAGCTGGGATGCGGACCGGATGGCGCAGGCGCGACGGAACGCACGCCGTGCCTGGCAGGTCGCCGCGGGTGCGTGGATTTGCGCCGTCGGACTTGCCGTATGCCTGGTCATTCTGCTGCCGCTCAAGCGCGTCGATCCCTTCGTGGTCCGCGTCGACAGCAGCACCGGCATCGTCGATGTCGTTCCGGTATATGCCGGCAACACCGCCCTGGAACAGACGGTGACGCGGTACTTCATTTCGCATTACGTCAGTGTGTGCGAGCGGTTCAATTTCTCTACTGCTGAGAGCGACTACGAGGAATGCGGCGCTTTCCATGCGGCGCAGCGTAACCAAGCGTGGTATGCGCAGTGGAATCCGAGCAACCCCGCATCGCCGCTCAACATCCACAAGGACGGCAGTACTGTAAGAGTTCTGGTGGAGGCGGTGAGCTTCTTTCAGCGCGGCAGTGGGGTTACGGACCTCGCTCAGGTGCGCTACGTAAAGGCCGAACGTCAGGGAAGCGCAGCCGATGAGCGGTTCACTCATTGGATTGCCACCATCCAGTACGCGTACGCAGCTCCTTCCAAGGATCCGCGCGTGCGGCGCTGGAATCCTCTTGGCTTCAAGGTGGTCGAGCTGACTGCGGAGCCGGAAGTGCTCGCACAGCCCGCGCCGGCGAAGGCCGGGTAACCGGGAGGAACCCTTATGCGCTCACTCAGGCAACAACGGGCACGCGCATCGCACAAGGTCGTTGCGGGAGTCTGCGTGGTCTGCTGCGCACTTTTCTTCTCATCGCGGGCCACGCCGGCCGAGGGCACCGCGCCTGAGACAGGGGATGGGCGCATCCGCGTGCTCGCGTACGCGGCGGATGCGGTCTATCGGCTCAAGGGGTTTGTCGGTTATCAGATCGATCTTGAGTTCGAGCCGGGCGAGACGTTCGTAGGTCTCGGCAGCGGGGATCTCGGCAGCCTCACCTTTGCTGCCCAGGAGAACCATCTGTTTGTAAAGCCGCGCGCGGCCGGCGTCGACACCAACCTCACCGTCCTCACCAGCCGCCGCGCCTACCACTTCGACTACACGGCCACGGCGCGACGACCCGACCCGGCGTTCGGCGATGTGATCTACGTGCTGCGCTTCACTTACTCGCCGCAGTCAGCCGATCGAGCCGCGGACCGGGTAGCACACCGCCTGGCGAATGCCGCGGATGCGCGCTCGCACAATCTCAACTATGGGTACTGCGGCAATCCGCAGCTGAAGCCACAGTCCGCTTGGGACGACGGCGTGCAGACCCGACTGCGCTTCGGGCCGCAGCAGGAACTGCCCGCGGTATTCGTCCGCAACGACGACGGCAGCGAGTCGCTGGTGAATTTCAGCGTCGAGTCGGGTGAGCTGATCGTGCATCGCGTGAGCCGGCGATTCATCGTGCGCCGGGGCCGGCTCGAGGGGTGCATCGTCAATGAGGCTTTCACCGGCGGTGGCGAGCGGTTGGAGTCGGGCACGGTTGCTCCGGCCGTAGAGCGCGTGACCAAGGAAGTGCGGCCATGAGTTCCTCCGGTTCTGCGCGCTCGGATGACCACATCGTTCACGGCGAGCGCGCGGCTGCCCTGGTCGACGCGGCGCGCAGCGTGCAGTCGCGAGTGAGCAGTGTGCTTGCGGCGGGACTGATGATCACCCTGGGGCTGTCGGCTTTGACCTGGTACTACGCCCATGCGCTGACCCGGCGCAGCCAGGCGCGCGCGGCCGCGCAGTCGACCGCAGTCAGTCGTGCGCAGGGTGAGATGCCGCTGCCCTCTCTGGGCCCCATTGCGCTGCCGGCCGCGGCTGGCGATCCGGCACGCACGGAGGCGCCTCGGCTGATCGATGCGACGACGGTCCCGGAGGTGCCGCTCGCAGAGGCGCGCGCCCCTGTGGCCGACCGGGAAGGCGGCGCGTCCGCGCGCGGGCCGGCCCAGCCTGCGGCCGACGCTGCGCGCGAGCGCCGGCTGACGGGCGCTGTTTTCGCGCGCGACTCCAGCTCCCAGCCGTCCCTTGCAGCCCAGGGACAAGGTGGTGCCCCGGCCGCAAACCGTGTGGCGGGACCCGCGACCGATGAGGTCGTGCCGGATGTGCAGGCCGCGGGCGGCCACAGCGAAAGCACCCTCGCCGCGCTGCTGAGGCCCACTGCGAGCGCAACGCTAGCGGCCCAGGTATTGCCGACGGCTCGGTTGTTGCTGCCCAAGGGGGCATTCATCGACTGTACCCTCGAGACCGCCATCGATTCGACCCTGCCGGGAATGACGACCTGCGTCACCGCTGCCGATACGTTCGGTGCGGACGGCAAGGTCGTGCTGCTTGAGCGCGGCACCAAGCTCGTGGGCGAGACCCGTGGACAGGTGCAGCAGGGTCAGGCACGTGTCTTCGTCGCATGGTCCCAGGCGCGCACGCCCACCGGCGTGATTGTTCCCCTGGATTCGCCGGGCACCGATGAGCTCGGGCGCGCGGGGCTCCCCGGGCGGGTCGAGCGGCACTTCTGGCAGCGCTTCGGGGCCGCCATGCTGATATCCATCGTCGATGGCGCGGTCCAGGCGGGCGTGCAGGCGTCGAACCACTCGGGTGGCGCGGTCGTATACGCGCCGTCCGGGTCCCTGGACGTCCTGACCGAAGTACTCAAGGGCACCGTCAACATCGCGCCGACCGTCCTCAAGCGCAACGGCGATCGCATCCAGGTCCTGGTGGCGCGCGATCTGGATTTCAGGTCGGTGTATGAGCTGCGTGCGTCCGCCGCTGCTCCCTGAGGGTTTCTCCCACGGGCTGCCAGCCGTGCCGCCGGCATCGTCAGGCAGCGAGCTCACCGCGCTCGATCTGACCTTACGCGCCTTGCGCCCGCTGCTCGCCAACCCCGATGTCACCGAGCTGTGCATCAATCGCCCACGGGAGATCTTCATCGAGACTCGCTCGGGCTGGCACCGCGAGGAACTCCCGTTCGCGGACTTTGACTGGTGCCGCAGGCTCGCCAAGCTCATCGCCAATGTCACGCGCCAGCGCGTGGATGAGGCGTCGCCGCTTCTGTCAGCCTCGTTGCCCTCAGGCGAACGGGTGCAGATCGTGCTGCCACCTGCGACCACGATGGGCTGCGTCGCGATCACCATCCGCCGTCCGGCCGATGCGGTCTGGCCGATCGAGGAGCTGGCCCGCCGCGGGGTGTTCGGCGCACTGCGCGCAGCCGACGGTGACCTGGATCATGCGGACCGCGAGCTTCTGCGACTGCACGCCGCGCAGCAGTATCCGGCGTTCCTGCGCCTTGCGGTCAAAGTGCGCAAGAACATCGTCGTGTCGGGCGCAACTGGTTCGGGCAAGACGACCTGGACCAAGGCGCTGATTCAGGAGATTCCGGGCGAAGAGCGGCTCGTGACGATCGAGGACTCGCGCGAACTGGTGCTCGAGGGTCATCCCAATCACGTGCGCCTGTTCTACAGCAAGGATGATCAGGGTTTGGCGCGTGTGACTCCCAAACAACTGCTTGAGAGCTGCCTGAGGATGCGGCCTGACCGGATATTGTTGGCAGAATTGCGCGGCGAAGAGGCATTCGACTATCTGCGCAACGTAAACTCGGGCCATCCCGGATCCATCACCAGTGTGCACGCGACCAGCGCCGAACTGGCATTCGAGCAGCTGGTGCTGCTCGTCAAACAAAGCTCCGCGGGCCGCGGCCTGGCGCGCGGTGACATCAAGAGTCTGCTGTACCTGCCGGTCGATGTAGTCATTCAGTGCGCGATCGAGCGGCACCAGCGCGTCATCCGCGAGATCTGGTTCGATCCGGCAAGCAAGCACTCGCAGCGGCGCCGCGCGCCGGCGCGCGCACCATTCCCGGTGCCTCTGTGATACAGACCGCGGCACTGCTGCACGGCTGGTCGGGTCTCTTTTCGGCCTATGCTCTGGTGCAGGTGCCGCTGTTGGTCGCCCTGATCAAGTCGCGCGCGCCGCTGCGCAAGCTGCTGCTCTCACCCCTGGCGGCGGCGCCGCTGACCGCCGCGGCGGGGCTTGGGTTGTCGGCCTGCGCTGGCCTGTTCAGTGGGCTTGGGTTCGCGGCCGGGGAACTGCTGCAGTTCGGCGCGGGCGTCACGTTCAGCGCAGTGCTCGGCTACACGGCAGGCCGCGCACTGGCACGCCGTGCCTGCGACGCCAGCGTCCACCAGCGCGGCGCGATCGTGACCGAAGCGGGCGCGGTAGCGGCTGCACGCCATCGCTCATCGCCTGCGTTTGTGCGCCAGGGCAGCGGCCTGACGCTGGCGGGGCTTCCCATGTCGGCCGAGGATGAAACCAAGCACTTCAAGCTGATCGGCACCACCGGCACCGGCAAGAGCACGGCAATCTGTGAAATTCTGGCCGCCGCACTGGCGCGCGGCGATCGGGCCGTGATCGCCGATCCTGATGGGGGATACCTGCGACGCTTCTATGAGCCGAAACGCGGCGACGTGGTTCTCAATCCTTTCGAGTCGCGATCCGCGAAGTGGGATCTGTTCGCGGAGATCAGCAATGACTACGACGTCGAGCAGCTGGCACGTTCTTTGATTCCCGACCATGAGGGCCAGGATCGCAGCTGGCGCGCCTATGCGCGTACGTTCCTGAGCGCCGTGACCGCACAAGCCCATGCTGCCGGCACGCGCGACGTGAACGAGCTGTACCGACTGCTCGTGGTCGCGGGTACGGCGGAACTGAGAACCCTGGTGGGCGGCACGCCCGCGCAGCCCTTTCTGGAGGAACACAACGGCCGCATGTTCGATTCCATCCGCTCGGTGACGAGCTCGGCGGTCAGCGCGCTGGAGTACGTGGCGCGCCAGCGCAGTGCACCCCTGTCAGTGCGCGAGTGGGTGCGCGGCACGCCTCACGGGCGCGCGGCCGCCGCCCATCACCCCACCGGTGTGCTGTTCATGCCCTACCGTGCTGGACAGATCGCAGCCCTGCGCTCCACGATTTCCGCCTGGATGCGCCTGGGCATCTTCGAGGCGATGAACCGCGAGGAAGAAGGGCAGCCGCTATGGTTTGTGATCGATGAACTTGATGCCCTCGGGCAGATCGACGGGCTCAAGGATGCGCTGGCGCGACTGCGCAAGTTCGGCGGTCGCTGCGTGCTCGGATTCCAGTCGGTTGCGCAGGTGTCCTCCACGTATGGAAGTGGCGAGGCGCAAACCCTGGTCGAGAATTGCGGAACTACGCTTATCCTCCGCTGCTCGGCCAGCGAGCATGGTGGCACCTCGCGGTTTGCGTCGCGTCTGATCGGCGAGCGGCAGGTTACCCGCATCGCGACTTCCCGCTCGCGCCGCGCCGGCGACCTGCTCTCTTCAATCACGCGCGCCGAGCACGTGAGTGTCGAGTCGGCGGTGATGAGTTCACAGATCGAGCAGCTGCCAGATCTTGCCGGGTATCTCAAACTTGCCTCGCGCCCCGAGTGGCGCCGGG
>Ga0209624_10000869_pt1 | contig 25525 bp, 25 predicted proteins | sample JacPinW_OM2H0_O1_FD_188565 | JGI IMG/M metagenome (GOLD analysis project Ga0209624, IMG submission 188565) | Forest soil microbial communities from Algoma, Ontario, Canada - Jack Pine, Ontario site 1_JW_OM2H0_O1 (SPAdes) (version 2) | ecosystem: Environmental > Terrestrial > Soil > Boreal...
CCGGCTTTGCGGTATTCCCGGCAGTCTCGGCGCCCGCCGGCAGGCTTCCAAATGCACGCGGATGCGCAGGCACGTCAACCGACCCGGTTGCTCCCGACGGCACGTCCAGCACCGCAAATCGCAACCGGCGATCGTCTGGCTTCGCGTCATAGTCGAAGATATTGCGAAGGCCCGTGGCCTTCCAGCTTTGAAAGGCCGCCTCCGACACCGGCCCGGACAAGTCCCGCGGAAAGAACTCGAACGAATCGCCCTTGGCATCGTATTCGCAGATAGCCATCTGAAGACTGAGCTCGCGGTCTACGCCCGCTGGCGCAAGGCTGAGCGAAGTCGGTGAAATCGTAAGCAGGTAACGGGCGCCGCCCGCGTTGTTTGCGCCTGCTTTGGGCGTAAGGGCTTCTGCGGTCACGGAAATCGATGTTGAGGGCAACGGATCAAGGCAGGCCTGCTGGAGGAGTTTTGCAGGAGCCGGCTTCGCTTGTGCATCCTGCTCAATTGCGACATAGCCGCCGCGATAGCGCAGTCTGATCCCGTGCTCGCTGGTCTTGACGGTAAGCTTGTGAAATCTCCCGTCCCATTTCACGTTTTCCGGATAGTAGGCCAGTTCGTAGTAGACCGAACTATCATCGAGCGCGCCCTGGACGCACCCGGAAAGATCGTTCGTGTTGACACAGATCTTTCCCCCGGTCGCCTCGGCCAGCTGTTGCATCGTGCTCTGGGTGTCGATGCGCGTGCTGCTTTCTCGAGTGAGCTGCCCCCCGAATCCGGCGCCCGGGTTGTTGCGATTCATGTGCGGATTCTGCCCGACCGAATAGAGTTGCGACGCTTCCAGACCTCGCGCGTCTACCGGGTAGACCGCGATACGCGCATCTGCGAGGGCCTCGGAGGCCTGTCGAATCTTGTCGGCGTAGTTGGCGGTTCCAGCGAACGAATCGCTGCCAAAATCCGCCGACGGCGCGATCCAATTTGGAAAGGACTCCGAAAACCACAGCAGATTTTTCCGTCCGGGGTAGCCGCCCAGGAACTTTGCGATGGAAACCATCGCGTCGGTGGTCTCGTCAACCCGAAGGGCCATCTGGGCTTCGAATTCGGTCTTCTCGAAATCCTCCAGTGCCAGGTTCGCGGGTGTCTCGGTGTCGCCGTTTTGGTCCAGTACAGCGTTCGACATACTGTTCGGATCGTCTTGAGGATTCTGCTCGATATCCGGAGGTCGCAGCGTCTTGTCGACAGCCGCACGCAAAAGACCCGGGTCGGTCGTGAAACTCTGGACCACGTGCAGGGTCCGGGTCAGCACGAACACGGCGATCGGCGTCGAGGGCGGCAAGGTTTTCAGCAGCATGAGCATGTGCCGGTGAACCTCGGACTGGCTCTGGATATTGGTATTGAGAGCGTCCATCAGCATCACCGTCGGCGGCACACGCACACGCTCCGGCAACAGGTTGGAATAGATGTACGGCGCCAGAGGCGTCGCCCCCGCAAGGCTGCCGGAAGCAGGCCGAGCCGATGCATCCACGAAGTCGAATTTTACGATCTTCTGCGGTCCGCTGTGCTCTTCGGTAATTTGAAAGTCCTCGGCTTTGAGGCCGCGCGCTACATTTCCGTGTGAGTCGGTGGCCACCACGTCCACAGTAATCAGTCGCGTGTTGGTCTTGATGGCGCTCGCCTGGGCGGGTACGGCTGTTTGCGCGGCTGCCGGCGGATTTTGCGGCTGCACGGCGGGGGGATTCTGTTGCGGCCCGGCAGGGGCCTGCGCTCGTGTGGCCCAAGTGAGGGCCAGCAGGGCCGCCAGGATCATTGCCATACGCATCAGATGCCCGCTAGGAGCGCTCGGAGGTGCCGGCAGCCGCGCTTCGCGTCTGCTCAGGGACTTCCGGCGCGTCATCGGCGAGTTCAGCCAGGTCGTTGGTCTCGCCGGACTCCCTGATTTTCCGAGCTCCCGCCGAATCTTCGGACGCCGGCCCGGCCTGTTCGGTTTCGACTGGTGCGATTCCTGAATCGCTGCCCAGAGCGGCCTGCGCGAGCTGCTCAAATTCCTTCAGACTCGGCAGTTCGTCCAAATCCGAGAGGCCAAAGCGCATCATGAACTGTTTCGACGTGCGGTACAGGATCGGCCGTCCGATCACTTCCTTGCGTCCGGCGGTGGTGATCAGGCGCTTTTCCAGCAGTGTCTTGATCACTCCTCCGACATGCACGCCGCGAATTTCGTTGATCTCGGGCACCGTGACCGGCTGCTTGTAGGCGATCACCGCGAGCGTTTCCAGCGCCGGCATGGTTAGCCGCAGCGGGGGCTGCAGACTCTTGATGAACTTCCTGACCACGTCGTGATGCTGCGGCTTGGTATAAAATTTCCAGCCGCCAGCCACCTTCCGCACCTCGATGCCGCGTTCATCGGTTTGGTAGGAAGCAACCAGGAGGTCCAGTGCCGCGCGGGCCACGGCCTTGTCGACGCCGATCGCGCCCGCGATCTGATCCAGGGTAGCGGGTTCGTCCGCGGCGTAGATGATAGATTCCAGTGCTGCCTTGATTTCTTCCGGCGTAGTGGTCACAGGTACTGTTCCTCGATTTTCGACATCGCGTCGGGCCCGGCAAAAACTGCGTCGAACATTTTATGCTTCCGCAGGCCGATGTCGCCGAAAAGCTCCGACTGCACCAGAATCACGGCCTGCATGCGAACCATTTCCAGGACCGCGAGCAGCGCGACAATCATCGCATTGCGCGTCGCGCATGTCTCGAAAAAGGCGACGAGCGACACGGGGTCGTCGGTCGTCGTCAGGCGCTGGCGCAGCAGGTCCATCATCTGGGCGATGGTCACCGTTTCGTGGTGTAGTTCGAACTTCGGGACGGTCTTGCGCCGCTCGAGCACCTGATGAAACGTCTGGATCAGGTCTACCAGCGAGACCACCATCTCGCCCTCAATCGCGTCGCCGGTATACAGCGCGCGGTCCGGGCGCGACCATACGTGCGCCTCGATCTGCTGCTTCTCGTACAAGAGCTGTGCAGCGTTCTTGAATTTCTCATGTTCGAGAAGCCGGTGGACCAGCTCGTCGCGCGGATCCTGCTCTTCGGGTCCGGCCAGCGGGTCGGCCGGCAGCAGCATCTTGGATTTGATGTGGATCAGCGTCGCCGCCATGTAGATGAACTCGGAGGAGACGTCGATGTCCAGCGTTTCAAGCTGATGGAGATAGTCCAAGTACTGCTCGGTGACTTTGGCGATGGGAATATTGTGAATGTCCATCTCCTGCTTGCGGATCAGATCGAGCAGGAGATCGAGCGGGCCTTCAAATGCCGGCACGTTGACGCGATAAGGCGACGGTGACGCGGATGCCAATTCAGTTTCCCTCGGCGGACTTCCGTGCTCGGTCCCACTGGAATATCGCGTTTCGCACGCGCTTCATCGTTCGGCGCGCACTTGCGTGGGCCTTCTTTCCGCCGGCGTCGAGGATATCCCAAACTCGCTTGGGATGGGCCTCGAATTCCTTGCGGCGTGCCTGAACAGGCTCGATCCAGGTGACCAGATTTTCGGCCATAAGCTTCTTGCAATCCACGCAGCCGATCGCCGCCGTCCGGCAGTCCTGCTCCACTTTTCCGACGGTGACCGCCGATGAAAACAGCTTGTGCCAGGCGAAAACCGGACAAATCTCAGGCCGTCCCGGATCGGTGCGTTTCACCCGCTGGGGATCGGTCAGCATATTGCGGACCTTCGCCCGGACATCGTCGGGTGAATCCGAGAGCCAGACCGCGTTGCCGTAGCTCTTCGCCATCCGCCGTCCATCGAGTCCAGGCAGCCGGGGCGTGGCCGTAAGCAAAGGCTGAGGCTCGACCAGGTTCTCCTGGATCCGGATGCCTGCGTTTGCGAATACGGACTGGCGATAGTCGATGGGCGAACGATGCAGTGAAGCCAGCATCTTCTTCCATTCGTCGGATATGCCTGCAACCGAAGGATCGCTTGTCAAATCCAGCGTCCGCCGCAACACCGCCATCTGCTTTTCATTCGGTTGTTTCTGGACTTCGAAGAACGCGGTGTTAAATCGCCGCACAACTTCTCTGGTGAGCTCGACGTGAGGAACCTGGTCCTCGCCGACAGGCACCAGCAGGCCCTGCCTCGGTTCGCCGTACATGACAATGTCAGCAGCTTGAAGCAGAGGATAGCCAAGAAAGCCGTACGTCCCGAGATCGCGCTCCTTCAGGTTTTCGATCTGTTCCTTGTACGTGGGGACACGTTCGAGCCAGGATAGCGGCGTGATCATGGACAGTAGCAGATGCAGCTCGGCGTGCTCCAGCACGCTGGACTGAATAAACAGTGTTGATTTCGCCGGATCAAGGCCCACCGAAAGCCAGTCGATCACTACCTGCAGGGTGTTTTCGGCGACCGAGGAGGTGTCCTCGTAATGCGTCGTCAGCGCATGCCAGTCAGCGACGAAGAAGAAACAGTCGTATTCGTCCTGCAGTTTGAGCCAGTTCTCAAGGGCGCCAAAATAGTGACCCAGATGAAGACGCCCGGTGGGCCGCATGCCGCTCAAGACTCGTTTGCGCTTCGACACTCTTAGGGGAATCCCCCGCCTGGAAGTTCGTGACTGGAAATGGAACGGCCGATGTTAGCACATTCAACCGCGTGGGCCGGGCGAGCGCCTGGCTCGCGCAGCTCGCTACTTTCCCTTGATCGAGATTAACTCCACGTCAAACACGAGCGTCTGGTTCGGACCAATCGCGCCGCCGGCTCCGCGCTCCCCGTAGGCAAGATCGGGCGGAACGAACAGCTGCCATTTCGAGCCCACCGGCATCAGCTGCAGCGCCTCGGTCCAACCCTTGATCACTCCGCCCACCGGAAACGACGCGGGCTGACCACGTTTGTAGGAGCTGTCGAACTCCGTTCCATTGATAAAGGTGCCGCGATAGTTGCATACGACCGTGTCACTGGCTGTCGGTTTCGCTCCGGTGCCTGCCGTCAGGATCTTGTACTGCAACCCGCTGGGCAGCGTGACCACGCCATCCTTGGTCTTATTTGCTGCCAAAAACTCTTGGCCTTCCTTCATGTTGGCCTCCCCGGCCTTCGCCTGTTCCGCGTCCTGCACTTTCTGTGCTTCGGCCGCCAGCTGCTTGAGGCCGGCATCGATTTCCGTATCAGTCAGCAGTGACGGGCTGCCTGCGAGCGCGTCCTTGATTCCGCGCATTACGCTCGCTGTATCCAGATCAACTTTTTGTTTCTTCAGGCTACGCCCGATGTTGATTCCCAGCGCATAGCTGTCTTTTTGTTCATCCGTTGTCAAAGGTGCGGGGGCAGCAGGCTTCGCTGCGGGCGTCTTCGCGGCCGTTGCCGGCGCAGCCTTCGCCGCAGGCGGCGTGCTAGCGGCAGGAGCCCCCGGAGACTGCTGTGCCTGCGCGTTGCCTGACGCGCCACCCAACAAGACCAGTCCGACTGCCAGTACCGTTCCCAACATGATCAGAGGTTTTTGCATGGGCATATTGTTACATTGGATTCCGAGTTCCGCAAATGCGCGTTTTCAAGGTTGGCCGTCGTTCCTATGAGACCAGTCGATTCCGGAGGCAAACGGTGAGCAGAAATCGGCGGACTACAGCTTCAGCAATTCCCGCAGTCGTTTGGTTTGTCCGCGCGAGACGGGAATCTCGCTGGCCCTTTTATCGTTCATCTTCAGCATGTAGCTCGACTTGAACCAGGGCACCACTTCCTTGATGTGATTGATATTGATCAGATACGACCGGTGTGGCCGCCAGAAGACTCCCGGGTCCAGCATCTCCATCAGCTCGTCCACCGTGCGATAGTTCGACACGCCTTCGGTGTCGCGGGAGAAAATGGTGATCGCCCCATCCTGAATCGAGGCGTAAATCATGTCGTCGGCATCGATCAGGATCATGCGTGACTGCGATTTCACCAGCAACTTCACCGGATGCGCCTGTCGCTGTCTTGGCCCTTCGACGCCAAGCTGACTGACCAGCGTTTCCAGCCGCTGCACGGGCGAGGTGTGGGCCTCAACCATTTTTTTCGCCCGCTCGATGGCCTTCGCCACGCGCGTCTTGTCGAACGGCTTGAGCAGGTAATCGACCGCACTCACCTCGAAGGCCTGAACGGCGTAGTGATCGTAGGCCGTGGCGAAAACGATTTGGGGTATGCGCAGCTTGCGCTCTACCAGCTTCTTGATCACCGCGAAACCGTCCAGGCCCGGCATCTGCACGTCGAGGAACACCAGATCCGGATCGTGCTCCTTGATCAACGCTACCGCCTCGAGACCGTTTTTGCCCAGTGCAACGACGTTCACCTCGGGAAAACTCTTCAGCAGATAGATGAGTTCTTCGCGTGCGGGGCGTTCGTCGTCCACGATAATGGTATTAATCGTCACGGATTCGCCTTAAGCGAGTATAGCAAAACCACACCGAACCACCGCCGGACACTCCCCCGATCGCAGTTCGCAAACATAGCGCCTGGCAAGCGGCGAGGGTGCGGTAGAATTGCCGAGGTCGGGTGAGCCAGGAGCGCGCGTGAAGGGTCGAAAGGGCCGCAAGGCCAAGCCCGCAAGAATCCTCAGCAGCAAGGTGCTGTTTCGGGGCCGTGTGTTTACGCTCAAGCGCGATCGGGTTTCTGAGCCGAGCGGCATCGTGACGACGCGCGAAATCATTGTGCACCCAGGTTCGGTGGTCGTACTGCCGGTTCTCTCCGATGGACGAATCGTGCTGATACGGCAGTATCGCCATGCCGCTGGCCAGTATCTCTGGGAACTCGTGGCCGGGCACAAGGAGCCGAACGAAACGGCGGCGGCCGGAGTCCATCGCGAGTTGCTGGAGGAAACCGGATACACCGCCCGGCGCATACGAAAGCTGCTCGAGATTTTCCCGTCGCCGGGATTACTCGGTGAGCGCATGGACATATTTCTGGCCGAAGGTCTGACCAAGGGAACGGCTCAACCGGAAGAGGACGAACGGATCACCCAGAGGATTGTCACCCTGCGCGAAGCCGAAAAATGGATTCGTTCCGGCAAGATCCGCGATTCCAAATCCGTCGCGGGGATTCTGTATTACGCAAGGTTCGTCGCCCGCTGAGCCTGCTGTCAATGAAACACCCGTTGTGGAGACGCTGCGATGGAAAATAAAGACGTTGCAAAGATTCTGCGCGAAACCGCGCAGCTACTGGAAATTGATGGGGCGATCATCGGCCGGTATCGCAGCTACGAGAAGGTAGCCGAACTGCTCTATAGCATTCACGAGCGCATCGAGGATCTCGCCAAGGACCCCAAAAAACTGAAGGAGCTGCCCGGCATCGGCGACAGCATGGCCGAGCATATCCGCGAAATTCTGGACACCGGCGATTACAGCCTCCGCAAGAAGCTGCGCAAGAAGTACCCGCCAACGCTTCTGGACCTGCTCGAGCTGCAATCGCTCGGCCCAAAGAAAGTCGCTTTTCTCTGGAGCCATTTCAAAGTTGCTACGGTCGAGGGCGTTGAAAAACTCGCCCGCGAGGGCAAACTGCGCGATCTGCCCGGATTCGGCGAAAAAAGCGAGCAGAACATCCTGAAGGCCGCCGGCCAGTTCAAGAATCTCTCCGGATCCGGGCGCGTCCGTATCAACGTCGCTGACGAGGAAGCGCAAAAGCTGACCGCCTATATTGCCAAGGCGGGTGAAGCGGTCGAGTCGGTGACGCCGGCCGGTTCCCTCCGCCGCGGCCGCGAGACCATTGGCGATCTGGATTTGCTGGTGACCATGCGCCCGGGCCACGACAAGCAGAAAGATGTCGACGCCGTCGCGGCGCACATCCTGAAATACCCCGGAATCGATCAGGAACTCGCGCATGGCGAAAACAAAGTCAGCTTTATTCTCGGAGGCGGCCTGCAGGTCGACGTTCGGCTCCTCGAAAAGAAGAGCTTCGGGGCCGCGCTGCTGTATTTCACCGGTTCGAAGGCGCACAACGTCGCACTGCGCGGGCGCTCAAACGACATGGGCTGGACCCTCAACGAGTACGCTCTCACCACGCTCAAGGGCGGCAAGGTGGTCGCGGGCAAGACGGAGGAGGAGATCTATTCCAAACTGAAGCTCGCTTACATCGAACCCGAGTTGCGTGAGATGACCGGTGAAATCGAAGCCGCCGAGCAGAACAGGCTCCCCAAACTCGTGACCCTCGCGGATATTCGCGGTGACCTGCAAATGCACACGACCGCGTCGGACGGCAAGAATTCGATCGAGGAAATGGGCCAGGCCGCAAAGGACCTGGGATACGACTACATCGCTCTCACCGACCATTCGCAGGCCGTAACCGTCGCAAACGGGCTGGACGAAAAGCGCACGCTTGAGCAGATCAAGAAAATCCACGGAGCGAAGGTGCCCGGAATCACCCTGCTTGCCGGCAGCGAAGTGGATATCAGGAAAGACGGCACGCTTGATCTCGAGGACCACGTGCTCGCCGAACTGGACGTCGTGGTCGCGTCCATACATTCCTATATGAACCTGGCGCGCACGGAAATGACCGAGCGGTATCTGGCTGCGATTGAAAACCCGTACACGCAGATCATCGCCCATCCCACGGGCAGGCTGGTGCTACGGCGTGAACCGTTTGAATACGATATGGAAGCGGTTCTCGACGCGTGCGCGAAAAACGGCGTCGTGATGGAATGCAACGCCTACCCGGATCGGCTGGATCTGCGCGACGTTCACCTGCGCATGGCCAAGCAGCGGGGTGTGAAAATCGTGATTTCAACCGACTCACACACCACGCGCAATCTTCAATTCATGAAATACGGGGTTGAAACGGCACGGCGCGGCTGGATCGAGAAAAAAGACGTGATCAACACTCTGCCGCTCAGAGAGTTTCTCGCGTCGCTCAGGCCCAAGCCGCCGGCCGCGAAATCAAAGGCGGCCAAGCGCTGAATCGCAGCTTGAGTTGCAAGGGTCTACACAGAGTACGAAACGGTGCCGTCGTCAACGGTTCCCGCGACCTTGGCCTTGGTTGCGACCGATGGAGATTTCGCGCCCCGCCGCATGGCAACGATTCCCGTGCGCACCACTTCCATCAATCCGAACGGGTTGAGCAGCTCGAGCAGGCGGTCCACTTTTTCTTCGCCGCCCGTCAACTCGACGGTAATCGAATCGGTCGCAATGTCCAGCACGCGCGCGCGGAACACTTCGGCGAGTTGAAGGACTTGCCCGCGCGTCTCGCGCGTCGCAGCTACCTTTACCAGGGCCAAATCGCGCAACAGCGCCGGATGATGTGTCACGTCGTCCACCAGCAGTACGTTCACCAGTTTATAGACGTTCGCAACGATGCGCCGCGCCTGGTCTTCATCGGCGTCGGTGACAATCGTCATGCGCGAAACTTCGGGTTTTTCGGTCCGCCCGACCGTGAGGGAATCAATATTGAATGCGCGGCGGCGGAACAGCGACACCACGCGCGACAGCACTCCCGGCTTGTTTTCCACGTAAACGACAATCGTATGCAGCATGGCTGTCCTATTCGTCCTCGGCTGTTTCGACCAGCGGGTTTGGCCGCCGGATCATTTCGTTCAGGGCCGCGCCGGCAGCGACCATGGGGTAAACGGTATCCTCTTGCTCGACCTTGAAATCCATCAACACGGGTCCTTCATGGGCGTGCGCCGCGCGCACCGCCGGCACCACGTCGGATCGTTTCTGGACGAGTATGCTGCGGATGCCGTAGGCCTCGCCGAGTTTCACGAAATCGGGATTCAGCAGGGGTGTTGCCTCATAGTTCCGGTCGTAGAAGAATTCCTGCCACTGGCGGACCATTCCCAGATAGCCGTTGTTGATGATGGCGATATTCACTTTCAGGTTTTCCTGCACGATCGTCGCAAGCTCGGCCATGGTCATCTGGAAACCGCCGTCGCCCACCACGACCCACACGTCTGCGTCCGGCCGCGCTACTTTGGCTCCGATCGCAGCAGGCAAAGCGAAGCCCATCGTTCCCAGGCCGCCTGAGGTTATGAGCGAACGGGAGCGCTCGTGCTTGTAGTACTGCGCTTCCCACATCTGGTGCTGTCCCACGTCAGTGACGATGATCGCGTCCCGGTCGCGCGTTTCGTGCCATAGGTCGTTGATCACATGCGCGGCGTACAGATGGCCGTTGTCGGGAAGATTCTGGATATCGCGAACAGCCGTGTCACCCCTGAGGCCGCGAATGTACTCGATCCACTCCGTGTGGTTTCCGGGCTCGACGCGCGGCAGAAGCTCCAGCAGAATTTTCCGCAAGTCGCCGACAAGGGGGACGTCCACTTTCACGTTCTTGTTGATTTCCGCGGGATCGATGTCGATGTGAATCTTTTTCGCATTGGGTGCATAGGTCTTCAGGGTTCCGGTCACGCGGTCGTCGAATCGCATGCCGAAGGCCAAAAGCAGATCCGCCTCCTGAATCGTCTTGTTCACCCACGCCTCTCCGTGCATCCCCATCATGCCAAGATTGAGGAAATGAGATGCGGGCAGCGTGCCAAGGCCCAGCAGAGTCAGAGCCACCGGAATACATGCGCGCTCGGCAAACGCTTTCACTTCGTGTTCTGCTCCCGAGACCAGGATCCCGTGACCGGCCAGGATCAGCGGACGCTTCGCGGCCCGGATGAGCTCCAGAGCCTTTTCGTATTCTTCCTTGGCAGGAGAAAGATCGGGCCGGTATCCGCGCATCTTCGGCGCCGCGCCCTCCCAATCGAGTTCGCAGGAACTCTGCTGCGCGTCCTTGGTGATGTCGATGAGCACCGGTCCCGGGCGCCCGGATTTCGCCACATAGATCGCTTCGCGGACGGCGTGAGCGATTTCGTCAGCGCGCGTCACCAGGTAGTTGTGCTTGGTGATCGGCAAGGTCACGCCGGTGATGTCGGTTTCCTGAAACGCGTCGGAACCCAGCAGCTTGCTCCCGACTTGTCCGGTGATACACACGATGGGAGAGGAGTCCATCATGGCCGTGGCAATTCCCGTAACCATGTTCGTCGCGCCTGGACCTGAAGTCGCAACAGCCACGCCGACTTCGCCTGTGGCGCGCGCGTAACCGTCGGCCATGTGTGTCGCGCCTTGTTCGTGGCGCACCAGAATGTGGCGTATCGAGCTGTGTCGCAGCGCGTCGTATGCCGGCAGGATCGCCCCGCCGGGATAGCCAAATACGGTCTTCACACCCTCGCGCTCAAGACACTCCCACAAAATTCTCGCTCCAGTCATCGTGGTAGGTTTGTCACCGGCTTTTCCAGTAGCCCTGGCACCGGTCTTTTCGGTCGCTTTACTGCTGCCCATTGTCGTCTCCCTCAGAAATCGTGAGCCCGATGGATCTGCTCGTTCATCGGTCTGTGCGGTAAGGCTTGAGCCTTTTCCACGCTGCGCTTGCCGACCTCGTGCTCCTTACGGCAGGCCTTTGTTTGTTGTCAAAATGCCGCCGGAAAAAATAAAACCCACCTTGCCAGCGTCTCTGGCGGGTGGGTTTCTTGAGCTCTTGTTTCTTTTCTACTCAGCTCAGTTATGCCCTCCTGGCAGAGATGCGCACACGAGTTTTACTACTACAGGTGCCAGAGGCAGAAAGGAGATTTTTTCGTCTGTAGTCACGTGTTTGCGTCCAGTCAACCGAACGTCGTTGGTTCCCGCGCTGTTCCAGGCAGTTACGTTACGCCTCGGCAGCTTCTCCTGTCAAGAAAGTCTTCGTCTTGTGATTCTGGATTGAAACGCGCCATTTACCTGGCCGGAAGCTCAGTGCCCTTCTGGAACGCGGTAGTACCCCGGTCCTATTGGTGACCGCGCGGTAGGCGTGTAACTTGAAGATCGAAAACGAGCTCGATCCCAAGGAGCGAGATGGTTACCGGAACCTGGCCACAATTCAAGCCCGCCGTCGACCCGGCGCCCAAGGCGCCCCACGACGCTCGCACCAGGAAGCGCCTGAAGCTATCCCTTCCAGTGCACGTCCGCCCGTTTGATGCCCGATTCGCAGACATCGAGGACGTCGGACAGGTCGTGGATTTCACCCGAGACGGGCTGTATTTCACGACCAAGATGCCCCACTATTTCGTCGGGATGCGACTGATTGTGACGTTTCCGTTCGGTGAGAGGGTCTCGGCTCACAGAAAATTCCTGGCTTCGATCGTTCGGCTGGAACAGCTTGAAAACGACAGCCGGGGAATTGCAGTTCGGTTTCTGTTGTAAGCCGTTCCGCGGATTCTGCTGACGCCAGCACGCCGGTTGCGAGACGCGCGACCGGTCCTTCTTGCCCACATGCGGGGGTTGGAATTCGCCTAGACACCTACGCCGCCCATGATTGGCTTTTGGGCAAGGTCCCGGGCGATTCGGCTTGTCACGTCCCCGGCGGGACGGTGACAATTAACCATCAGAGGACGATGGGCCGCCCATCGCGGCGCCCGCAAATCAACACGACGACGGGAAGGCAGGAACTCAAACCATGTATGAACACGGGCAAAAGACCCCATCTCGAGGCAAAACCACCGGCACAGGCGAAGCCGAGCGGCGCAACAATGACCGCCATCCGGTTACGGCTTCGGCCGAGGTCGTTGAGCTAGGATCAGGAGCCAAGTTTTCGACCCGAACGACAGATTTAGGGCCGGGAGGCTGTTTCGTCGATACCATGGTTCCCTTCCCAGTGGGCGCAAGTGTACGAGTCAGCGTTCACAAAGGCAAAACCCAATTCGAAACCGGAGGCGTTGTGGTCTATTCCCAAGCTGGTCTGGGCATGGGAATCGCCTTCGAGACCTTGGAGCCAGAACAGCGAGCGGCACTCGATAATTGGCTCACCGAACTGACCGGAGAGCGGCAAGCGCATCCCCATGATTCCGGGTATGCGGCAGGTAAGACTGCCGACCCTCGCGGTTCCGACCATACCTCGCTCGTTCGCTTGGTCAGACTCATGATTGGCAAAGGCCTGCTGACAGAGGCTGAGGGGTCGTCCGTCTTGATTGATCCCGTACTATAACTTTCGAGCGTTCAGCGAGTTATAGGACCGGTCAGTCCTAGAACCACGTTTTTGTGTCGGGCATGCAGATACTTCCCACTATAGGAATTTTTTCCTCGACGCGATTCATTTTGGATCTCATTAAAACGGGTTAAAGACCGTGTAATCAGTAGACGAGCTGTATGGACACGTGGCAGAGGTCGTGCAACTAGCAGGTCGCTGAGGGGACCCATGGGAGAACGAAGAAAAGCAAGACGGTACGAGGTGTACCTACCGCTCCAGGTCTGTATGTCGCTCCATCGGCCCGCCGAATTCCACACCGCTCAGCTGCGCGACATCTCGCGATCCGGAATCTACTTCCAGTCGCCCGTGACGCTTGAGCCGGGAACTGGCATCGAGCTGACCTTCGCGCTTCCGACCGAACGGGACCGCGGTACGTCGGTGCTGGTCCGCGCGAGTGCCAAGGCTCTGCGTGTTTCTGAACTCAAGGGCGACGTCACGCCGATGTTCGGCGTCGCCGCTACGATCGACCGCATCGACTTCGTCCGCCCGGTTGTCGCCCACGCCGCCGCCTGAGACGCGCGACAGCCAAGGCGCGCTGCGAGACCCCAACTATTTTCCGGAAGCTTCTCGGCTGACGTCCTCCGCCTTCCCGCAAGCCGTTACACCAGAACCCGATTTTGCGCCCTTCCACAATGCCCGATCGTGACCCATCAAACTCAATCCTGGCGCTAGAGCGCCATATTGTTCAAGCTTTCTGCGTCGGAGAGTACCCGCCCGATGATTGGGACATTCTTGCCAGCCAGCTCGCCGAATATCGCTGGCTGGATCCGGACCACAAAGTGGTGTTCGAAGCACTTCGAGCGATCAAAAGCCGAGACCCAAAAACGCGCCGGGATGAGCTTCCCGCTCAGGTTACACGCATGGGATTCCCCGATGTGGACTGGAAGGCCTATTTCGAGCCCCACCAAGAGCTCGCACCCGATCTTGGAGACTTAATCCGGAGGTTGAAAGCACCTACGCTTGACCGGTCTTGAGCGCACGGCGCGACGTCAATTCTTGGCACCGAGCTCGAAATCAATCAGGCGATCGAGCGTCTCGACGTCGCCGCCCACTAGCGGACGTCCGTTGATGTAGACCGTGGGCGTGCTATTGACGTCCAGCGCCACGCCATCGGCACGATTGGCGTCAACAGCCTTTTCGGCGTCGGGCGATGAAAGACACGCCTTGAAAGTATCGGTGTTAAGCCCGGCTTCGGTTGCGAACCCGACCAGTTTGTCCCACACGTTCTCGGCGGAAAGCACGTCTTGGTTATCAAAAATCGAGTCATGAACCTTCCAGAAGGCCGCCGGGGACTGCTCGAAAGCGCAACGCCCGCCGAGCGCGGCTGTCTGCGCCCACGGATGGATGCTGGTCAGTGGAAAGTCCTTGTAAACGATGCGTAGCTGCGGATAGCGGGCCTCGACTGTCTTCAGCTCTTCATATAGCTCGCGGCAGTGAGGACATTCAAAATCGCTGAACTCAACCAGAGTCACGCGGGCGTCAGCTGGGCCCTTGGAAGGATTGCCCTCCAGGTGTGCCTTCGCGCGGTTATCGGCAAAAGGGTCGGCGGACATGTCATACATTTCCCCGCGCAGAAGCGTCTTGCCGTCCTTGCTCACGTAGACTTCGCCTGTTTGAACCTGCTCGCCCACTGTCACCTGAATGGGAACAACATAAAATTCGGGTGACACAGCCGGACGGAGCGGACCGAGCGTAACTTTCATATCCGCACCCCATCCGAAGAAGTGGCGGACGAACACCTCGGTGGACTTCAGCAACCTGGCCTGTTCTGGAGTGACCGCCGCTTGCGCGGGAGCTGGCGCAGGAGCCGGGGTTGTTGGCTGCGCCTGGCCTGAACACGGAATCGCTGAAACCAACAATACAACCGCACCGATAACAGCAGATCGTACCGACATCAACGGATACCTCCTGCGTACCCGATTCCCAAGGGACCGAGGACGATCCAGAATAAAGAAAGAAACCGAGAAGAGCAAAGAGGAAAACCTGGACTTGCGAGCGGGGCGGGTGCGCGTTCCGACTCTTTTTCGGCGGGCTAAGCCGATGCCACTCGACTCGCGAGCCAGTCGCCGACTTGACGAGTGTTGAAGGAACCTCCCAAATCGGTGGTCGTCTTGTTTTCGCGGATCGCCGCGCGCACAGCCTCTTCGATCGAGTGAGCTTCTGAAGCCCATCCGATATAACCGCACATCATCGCCGCCGCGAGCGCGGCTCCCATGGGATTGGCGATGTTTTTCCCAGCGATATCCGGCGCCGAGCCGTGGACCGGCTCAAACAACGAGACCTGCCCCGGATGGATGTTCGCCGAAGGCGCAAGTCCCAACCCGCCGATGAGCCCCGCGCCAACATCGCTTGCAATATCCCCGAACATGTTGCAGGTGACGATGACCTGAAATTGTTCCGGAGCGAGAACCATCTGCATCAACAGGTTGTCGATGTATAGGTGACTTGCTTCGATCTCTGCGAACTCACGGCAGAGTTCGGCGAACGTGCGTCTCCAGAGGTCGTGTCCGTAGGCGAGAGCATTGGATTTGTCGCTCATGCACACGCGCCGGTATCCGCGACGACGGGCGAACCCTAACGCGTAACGCAGGATACGCTCGACACCCTTGCGCGTGTTGATGTCCTCCTGAATCGCAATCTCGTCTGCGGTTCCCTTTTTGAAAATTCCGCCCATCCCGGCGTAAAGACCCTCAGTATTTTCACGGATCACGACGAAATTGATGTCCTTCTCTGTGCGCGATTTTAGAGGCGTGAGCCGCGGGTCGAACAGGACGCAGGGGCGCTCGTTAACGTACAAATCGAGCTTGAACCGCAGACCAAGCAGGATGTCGGCGGCGTGCTGATTTCCCGGGACACGTCGATCACCCATCGCACCAAGAAGAATGGCATCAAAGTCACGCCGAAACATTTCCGGGGCGTCCGACGGGAGGGTCGTTCCGTCGCGCAAGTAGCGATCGGCGCCCCAGTCGAATTCCCTGAGCGCGATCTCACGGCCGCCCCTGGCTGCCGCCGCTTTCAGAATCTTGACCGCCTCGGGAATAACCTCTTGGCCGACGCCGTCGCCGGGGATGATCGCGATGCGTTTGGCGGGACCAGCGCGTTCATGCATGACCGTCGCGCAACGTAGCATGCGCACCGCGGGGTGTCAACGCACGCACCACGCATTGTCAAAACGCTTTTGAAACGTCCCCGGTCTTCCTTCGATAGAAACGTCCCCTTTTTTGCGAGCTGTTGATCGTTGTCGTTGACGCTCGCGCTACCAAGAACGACATAGTTCGATCCACCAGAAAACTGTTATATACTCTCGCCGGGTCGAGTGCTTCCCGGGGGGACCACCGGCCTACTGGGTGGGTTCCAACAGTTTTTCAGGCGGCGGAAGCTTCGTCGCAAGCGACCGAAATCCGGATCCGAACACTATTCTGAGGAGGCAGCAGATGAAGAAGTTTCTCGCATTAGCAGGGCTCGCAGCGGCGCTCGCGGTACCGTCGCTTGCAGCGACCAGCACGTGGAACATCGATCCCTATCATGCAAACGCGCAGTTCCTCGTAAGACATCTGGGAATTTCCAACATCCAGGGCGAATTCACCAAAGTCACCGGAACGATCGTGATTGACGACTCGGACATCACAAAATCGACGGTCAACGCGTCGATCGACGTCAGCTCGGTTGACACGCGAGTCTCGCGGCGCGATGACGATTTGAAGAGCGACGGCTTCTTCGATGCGGCCAAGTTTCCGACGATGACTTTTCAATCCACCAAGATTACCAAGGCAGGCGACGGCACGTTGAAGATGACCGGCAACCTGACCATCAAGGGCGTCACGAAGGAAGTGACTTTTGACGTCACGGGCCCGACCGCTCCGGTCAGCGCGATGGGCAGCACGCGCCGCGGCGTTTCCGCGACGGGAAAAATCAACCGCCAGGACTTTGGTGTAAGCAAGGATCCCGGCATGGTTGGCGACGAAATTACGATCATGCTGGACCTGGAAATGACGCCGCCCCCGGCCCCCAAACCGTAGTCGGATTGCACAACCTGCGAGCGCTTACAGAGGCGGCGCCGATCTCGGCGCCGCTTTTTTTTCGAACGGCAGAATCGGAACTCGACTACACCCTTCGCTGCCGTTCCCTCGCCGAGGCATGTTCGGCGAGGTAAACTCCCAGAATCACAAGCGAGCCGCTCGCCACGAGCCATCCCGTCGGGCGTCCCCCGAGCAGCGGAATCGAAAGCAGCACGACGACGACCGGCTGCAAATAGTTCACCACCACCACGCGCGACGCATCCATGTGTCCCAGCAACCAATAAAACAGCAGGTAGCCTCCCACGGAACTGAATGCGACCATGTAGAGCAATCCCGCCCATCCTGACCAGCCCACTGCCTCCCAATCGAGCCTTACTCCCTGCCGGATCGCAAACGGAAGCCACAGCAGGGCGGCGGCTGTCGCGTTGAATGTAGTCATCGAGATCGCGTCGTAGTTGCTCGCTACCCGCTTGCCAAGCACCGTGTAGATCGAAAACCCCAGCGTGCCGACCAGGGTGATCACATCGCCCAGAAGCAACGGCGAGTGAAGCGGAGAACCTTGATCGGCCTCAAGGAGCAGCACTCCGCAGAAGCAAATGATCAGCCCCAGGGTTTTCGCGGTCGTCAGCCGCTCAAGCTTCAGGGCGGTCGCAAACAACAGTGCGAGGATCGGTCCCAAGGCGATGATCACGACCGAATGCTGGGATGTCGTAAGCGAAAGACCGATCACGAACGCGCCCTGATTCACCGCGAAACCAAAGAATCCCAGATATAGAAAAGTCCATACGTCCCGGACCCGAAGGGGCATGCGGCGGCCCTGGCTGACGTAGATCGCGAGCAGCAACGTGGCGGAAAGTTGAAAACGGAATGACGCGAGCGTCAGCGCATCAAGGTGAGTGAGTGTCAGCTTACCAACTACGTAATTCACCGACCAGACCAGGAGCACCACTGCAAGGGTCGCACCCAGTACCCACGAACTCGGGCGCGCAATCGACGTGGCGTTCGATGGGGCGGGAGCGGGCGTCAAGTGCTAGTCGAGAACCTCGCGGCGCGCCCTGAGCGATTTGGTACGGTTGACCGGCGGCTGGAAGCGAACTTTCGACACGGTCCCCACTCGATAGGATGTCTCGCGCGTCACTTTCATCTCCGGCTGGCGGAGTGTCATTGTCGCCTTTCAGATTTCGGCCAAATCGGGAAGCCGCAGCCCGTTGATCGCTGCAGCCGGCTCCAGAAGGTAGTCGGTCCCGGCCTCGCGCGATTCAACGCCCGTCGCGGCATAGCCCTTCGCGAACCATTGCTGAAAGTTCTCGCGGGCTTGGGCTTGCACTCGGGCGGCGGCCTCTCGGTTGGCTTCCCTAACTTCGGTGGGATTCGCCGGAATCGATACGCGCTCGGGCGATCGATTTATCGGAGGCGCGTCATCGGCGAGAATCGACTTCACGCGATCCGAACTCAACCACCACTCTGCAACCAGCCGGTCGGTCGGCAGACCGCCGTGCAGAGGGCTTGCGGTAACGCCATAACAGTCCGGAATGTATCGGCGCGAAACAGCTCCCAGGCGAACGAAATTGAAGTGCGCGTTCTTGACCTCTAGCGGATCAAATGTCCATTCGATGAGATCGATCCCGCGCTTGAGCGCGTCTTGGCGCTGAAAAAGCTTCAACCGGCGGCCGACGCCTCGGTCGCGGAACGGGGCGAGCACAGCCGTCATGTGGGAATGCAGAAACGGTTTGCCCGCGCGCATGGCGGCAAGCGCAAGGGCGAAGCCGGCCAATTTGCCTTGGTGGAATGCTCCGACAACCTGGCCGCCGGTATGATGCGCGACAACGAAAACCGCCGAAGGCACGGCGATCGCTTCACCCCAAACCGCGTGCTCCACACGCACGCATTCATCATATTCTGCGAGCTTCGAGCAGCGGCGGACGTCGAGAGCGAACGTGGAGATGGGCTCAATCATCCAGAACGTGAACTGAGTATACGAGAGGTTGCTTGGCGAGTTTAGTCCAATCAGAGTGCGGCGGGGCGGACAGGGATGGGCAGAGCGACTTCGGTACGGTCAGATGGGCCGGATCCCCGCCAGGAGCGCAAGTTCGCGCCATTTCCAATGGCAATCCACATCCTGAAATCCAATTTCGCGAAGCCATTTCAGTTGCGTCTCAAGATCGAGCAGTTTATTTGACGGGTCTTCGTCGGGCCAGCCGATCGCAGCAAGGAACTGATTGTGGACGCCCGCTGTGGGTGATGCGACGTGCTCCAGATTGCAAAAAATACCGCCGGGCGCGACGATCCGAAATATCTCCTCATAGAGCGCGCGTTTTCTCGCGTGGGTCAGATGATGAATCGCAAAGCTCGATATCACGGCGTCGAACGACCCCATCGGGGGCAGGGTGTTGTCGAAGTCGTGGGCGATGATGGTCACGCGCTCGTTGCGACCGTAGGCCTTGCGCAACTCCTCGAGCATGGCACCGGAAAAATCCAGGGCCACGAACTCCGCGCGCGGCCTCACCGTCCGCACCAGTTCAATCAGCCTGCCGGCGCCGCTTCCCAGATCAAGAATGCGCGCGACTTCGGATGGCAGGCATTCCAGCAGACATGCTTCTCCTTCGATTCTGTGCGGAATCGAATCCGCGCGACGGAGATACTCAAGCGCATGTGCCTCGGTCGACCAAAGATTCACGCCCTGCGGCTCCGCCATGGTGTCAGCTAGCTCCTGAACGGATTAGGCGCCGGGTCGGACCCATAAGTCCAATTTGTAATTTTTGCCGAAAGCATAAAGTGCCTTTATATCCGCGCGCCTCGACAGGAAAAGCGACACAATTCTAGGGTTGCACCTTCGATAGGTTCCAAAGCTCTTCCATGCGTTCGCGCGGTATATCAACGAATCGCCGGCCCTGTCGGTTGGCGGCTGATTCCATCGATTGGAATCGCCGTTTGAATTTGCGGTTTGCGCCTCGAAGTGCGATTTCCGGGTCGACTCCCAGAAAGCGCGCGATGTTCACCCCCACAAACAGAAGATCGCCGACTTCCTCTTCCAGGTGCTGGGCCTGCGCTTTGGATTTCGCGGGTGTCCCGGCCGCTGACTTCAAGGTCGAGGCGATTTCACGTTTCTCCTCCTCAAGTTTGTCGAAGATTCCGGCCAGGTCCTCCCAATCGAATCCGACATGCGACGCGCGACGCGTAAGCTGATATGCCTCGAGCATCGCCGGGAGCGAGCTCGGTACTCCTCCCAAGATCGAGTCAACCGGAGTCGCGTCTCCGGAATCCTTGCCCTCAGAAGCCCGCTCCTGGGCTTTGATTTGTTCCCAAGTCTTTAGCACCGCGGCGGAAGTCCCGGCCTTCGCACTACCGAAAACGTGCGGATGGCGACGTACCATCTTCGAGTGCACGGAATGGATCACGTCGGAGATCGTGAAGCCGCCTGATTCCTCCGCAAGAATCGCATGAAACACTACCTGCAGCAGCAGATCGCCCAGCTCAGAGGAGAATTTGCGCGGGTCGCCCGAGTCCATCGCATCCAGCGCCTCGTAAGTCTCCTCGATCAAGAACCTCCGCAGAGATTCGTGGGTCTGCTCGCGATCCCATGGGCAGCCGTTCGGGCCGCGTAGGCGTGCCTGCAGCGCCACAAGTCGCTCGAACTCCTTCCCGGCGGCACGGTCGCGCGCCGAGACCGAAATCAGCGCTCGGTTCGGCGCACCGCGGCGTCGCCGAGCCTTTGGGCGTCTCCGCTTCGGTGTTTGTTTCCGCTCACCCATGATGGAATTTGCGCCCCCTATGATCGCTAAAGGCTACCTGCGATAGGTCAATCTACAGGGACGATTCGCGTCGAACAAGGACAGACTGGGCCTGGGCGACCGCGCCGCCAGCCGCGCGTGTTTCATTGACGCAGGCCTCTACGGCGTCAGATACTTGCGCAACCGGGGCGTCCCCTGCGGTGAGTGCGCAACCTCATTTCCGTTGAAGGAGTCTGACCATGACTCATCGCGTCGCTTGGATCGTTTGTGTGATCGTACTGGCCGGAGCTGCAGTTCGGCCCGCGCCAGCCTTCGCGCAGAAACCCTGTGAGAGTCTGACGACTCTCACGCTCTCGGGCGCCGTGATTACATCGGCTACTTCTGTTGCGGCTGGCACGTTCAAGCCGCCAGCCGGCCCCGGGCAACCGGTGCCCACCGACCCTCTGCCGGCGTTCTGCCGCGTCGCCGGTATTGCGAAACCGACTACCGATTCCGAGATCAGGTTCGAGCTCTGGCTCCCCATCTCGGGGTGGAACGGGAAGTACGAGCAAGTCGGCAATGGCGGATTTGCCGGCGCGATTCCCCTGGGCGCCATGGTCCTGCCTTTATTGCGTGGCTCCGCAACGGCCGGTACCGACGACGGACACGTGGGCGCGACCGATGGTTTGTGGGCTCTGGGGCACCCCGAGAAAGTGATCGATTTCGGATATCGCGCAGTCCACGAGACCTCCGTACAGGCCAAAGCCGTCACCCGCGCATTTTACGGCCGGGACCTCGCGCGCTCCTACTTTGTGGGTTGCTCAGACGGCGGCCGGGAAGCTCTCATGGAAGCGCAGCGTTTCCCCGGCGATTTCGTCGGGATTGTCGCAGGCGCCCCGGCGAACAACTGGACTCACCTTCTGGTCGGGGCGATCTGGACCGAGCAAGCGCTGTTAAATGACCCCGCAAGCTATGTTCCGCCGAATAAGCTGTCGGTGATTCAAAACGCCGCAGTCACCGCCTGCGACGCCCTGGACGGCGTGAGAGACGGCGTGATCGCAGATCCCAGGCGCTGCCACTTTGACCCGGCAGTCGTTCAGTGCCACGGCGCTGACGGTCCCGACTGTCTCACCGCACCCCAAGTGGCCGCGGTCCGGAAGATTTATGGCGGCCCAAGGAACCCTCGAACGGGTGCGCAGATTTTTCCGGGTTATTCGCCCGGCACCGAAGCGGTGCCCGCAAACTGGCGCGTTTGGATCTCAGGCAACGGTCCGGGACAGCCGACGCTACAGGCTTTCTTCGGGAACACGTTTTACGCCTACATGGTTTTTGACAACCCGAAATGGGATTTCCGTACTTTCAACTTTGACAGCGATGTGAAAACAGCCGACGACAGGACCGCGGGAATTCTGAACTCGACCGACCCGGACCTTGCAAAGTTCAAAGCACTCGGCGGAAAGCTGATTCAGTATCACGGCTGGGGCGACGCCGCGATCCCGCCTCAAAACAGCATCGATTATTTTGAGACTGTGCAGGCCGTAATGGGAAAGACCGCTCGCGAGCGCGATTTGGGTGCTACCCAGGATTTCTATCGCCTCTTCATGGTCCCGGGAATGTCCCATTGCGCTGGCGGCATCGGCGCAACATCTTTCGGCAACCTTCCGTCTCGATTGCACGATCCCGGCCACGACGTGGTCAGCGCCGTTCAACAGTGGGTCGAGAAAGGCGTCGCCCCAAATCAAATCATCGCCACCGGTTTTGTGGGAGGCGATGCAGCGACGGGCGTCGAGACGACGCGTCCCCTGTGTCCCTACCCCGAACAGGCCATCTACAAGGGAACGGGCGATATCAATAGCGCCACCAGCTTCACCTGCCAGAAGCGCCACAAGCCGTAGCATATTCGCTTGGCCTTGCGGCGCGGAGCCCCAAAAGTGCAGCAGGGGTTCGGCCGTACCCTGCCATTTCGTCGGCTGCGCGCTGCCTTGTCGCAAGGGCATGCGGGTGTTAAGCTTTTCCTTTGCGGTCTAAAGCGCCAATTAGAATTGAGGACCTCGAGCGTGGCTGATCCCAAGCAGGAAGAAGGCTTCAAGGTCGTAGACCGGCGGCATTTCACCGAAACGGGCGATTTGCGCGAAGGTGCGGTCGAGCAGGAGCGCCGCGAAGAAGAGGCTGCGGCAAAGGCCGAGAGCGCACGGGCAGCCGCGAAAGCAAAAGCCGCGCCAGTCCCCGCAGCGACAGATGTCGCCGCCCCGCCAGCCGCGGAAGCCCCTGCGGAGACAATCCCGTCCTCGCGCAGCTTTCAGATGCTGGTGGACTTCCTGACGCGCAACGCCGCCGCAATGATGGGCGGCATGGCCGATCCTCAGACCGGACAGGCCTATGTTGATCTCGAGGGAGCCCGCGAGGTGATCGACATGCTCGATGCGCTGCGCGAGAAGACGCGTGGCAACCTCGCCAAGGTCGATGACGATTTGCTCATGGAAGTAGTCGGCAGCCTAAAACTCACGTTTATGGAGATATCGAAGGCTGCCGCCGAAGCAATGGCCAAGAAGAACGCCAAGAAGTGACGATCCGAACTTCCGGCGATCAGGACGGTCTGGCAATGAGGGCGGTATCGTCACCTCGCAATCCGACAGGATTGGCGCCCTGAGTCTGCCGAGCCAGCGTGCGCGGGTTGCGACCAAGGGCCTTTCTTTCTTCTGCGAGATCCCAGCCGTCGAGGCCGTTCTGTCCCAGCGGTCCTGGTTCCGCGCCTGGATAGTTGCCGCTTCAGGCGTGTAATATCCTTTCGCTGATCTCATGATCCCACTTCGACTCACTGTGCTCGGCTCGGGAACGTCGATGGGCGTGCCGACGCTCGGATGCCACTGCGCCGTGTGCGAATCCAAAGATCCGCGCGATAAACGAACGCGTCCGTCGGTCCTGCTGGCCTGGGGCGGCCGCAATGTAGTGGTCGATACGACGCCTGATTTTCGGTTCCAGGCGATGCGCGCCGGAATGGACCGTCTCGACGCGGTGATATACACCCACGGGCATGCCGATCACGTGATGGGTCTGGACGACATTCGCCCCTTCAATATGAAGCAGCGAGCCGTGGTGCCGATCTACGCGGCGGCCGATACCCTCGCACTCCTGCGGACACAGTTCGCATACATCTTCGCCGACGCGCAGCCCGGCTCAACTCTTCCGCTGATCGAGCTGCACGCGATCGACGGGCCATTCTCGCTTTTTGGCGCACAGATTGTGCCCATCCCGGCGATGCACGGTACGCAGCCCGTCCTGGGATTCCGAATGGGCAAGATGGCTTACCTAACCGACTTCAGCAGCGTACCGGAGAGTTCCAAGGCACTGCTCGGGGGGCTGGACGATTTTATCCTCGATGCCCTGCGCTACGTGCCGCATCCCACCCATTCCAATGTCGAGCAATCGCTCGCGCTGGTCAAAGAGCTCGAGCCGAAACGCGCCTGGTTTACTCACATCTGCCATGACCTTGGCCATGCGGAGGCGAATGCGCTTCTGCCCGAGCATGTTCGTCTGGCTTACGACGGACTTCAGATTGAGGTCGCTCTCTGATGGCGCTCGCTGTTGCCAATTCGGCCGCAGAGTGGATGGCGCGGTTCGGCAACCCACCCAGCGGCGCTGCCGTCACGATCGGGAACTTTGACGGAGTCCACCTCGGCCATCAACAGATTTTGCGCACGGTCCTTGATCGAGCTCGCCGGAACGGCGTGCTTGCCGCCGTGCTCACTTTTTACCCTCACCCCGCGAGGATCCTGAGGCCGGCCGACGCACCCGCACTGCTTGAAACGCTCGAGCAGCGCCTCGCCGCAATCGGTGACGCGGGGATTGATGCTGCACTGGTGATGCGTTTTGACGCGGAACTCGCAAATGTCTCTGCCGAAGATTTCGTCCGTCGTTTTCTCCTGGATACGATGGGCGCCCAGACAGTCCTTGTGGGCAGCAATTTCCGGTTCGGTCACCTCGGTGCCGGAGATGTCGAACTTCTCGGCCAGCTCGGGAAACGTTGGGGTTTCGCGGTTGAAATCGTGCCGCCGGTGGTCGAGGACGGGGTAGTGGTATCGAGCACTGCCATCCGCGCGGCGATTCGCGACGGCGACGTGGATGAGGCTCGCCGGATGCTGGGACGACCCTACACAGTGGAAGGCGAGATCTGTGGCGGAACAGGCCAGGGACGAAAGCTCGTGGTACCCACGTTGAATCTGGCCACGGATCAGGAATTGCTTCCCAGAAATGGCGTGTACGCGACGGAAGCAAACGTTGGTGGAAAAACCTACCGTGCCGCCACCAATGTCGGCATTCGGCCCACATTTGACGGCGCGCGGATCACCGTCGAATCATTCTTGTTCGACTTCAGCGATACCTTGACCAGCGGCAATCTCGAGGTGCGGTTCTGGCACCGCCTGCGCAGCGAGCGCAAGTTTTCCAGTCCCGCGGAACTGCGCGACCAGGTCCTGAAGGACATCGCCCAAGGGAAGGAATATTTCCAGGCGGCAAACGGCAAGAAGACCTAGTTTCGCAAAACTACCAAGTCGCTAGGGAAGGAAAGCGCGGCAGGTCTGGCGGTCGGTACTACCCAAGTACGTCTTGTCACGAACCCCTAATCGTTACTCACGCTTTTCGCCCTGCAGTCGCCGCAAACGCCGCCGATCTCGGTCCGCGCAATACTAATTTCGATATCGCAGTCTCGCGAAATCTGCTTCTTCAGGTCCTCGTAAAGCTCGCTTTCGATTTCGCGGACTTTGCCGCAACGAATGCACGCGACGTGGATGTGGTCGCGCGGGCCATGGCTCTCGTAGTAATGACGGTGTCCGCGAAGATGCAATAGATCG
>Ga0209624_10000870_pt1 | contig 25521 bp, 23 predicted proteins | sample JacPinW_OM2H0_O1_FD_188565 | JGI IMG/M metagenome (GOLD analysis project Ga0209624, IMG submission 188565) | Forest soil microbial communities from Algoma, Ontario, Canada - Jack Pine, Ontario site 1_JW_OM2H0_O1 (SPAdes) (version 2) | ecosystem: Environmental > Terrestrial > Soil > Boreal...
TAGCGCCGGCACCATCAATTCTCCCACCGCTTGCGTTCCACGAATAAGTCAAAGGATCGTTGTCAGGATCACTGGCTGTAGCCGTGATTTGCACTGGATCGCCGACAGTCACTGACATTCGGTCCGCCGAGCACGCAATCGTTGGCGGGCGATTTGGCCGCGGTTGAACGCGAATGCTTGCTGAGCAGCTAGTCGAACCGTTTCGTCCATTGTCCACGCGCACGCTGATCGTGTAAGTTCCAGGCTGCACGTTTGAAGAATTCCAGCGCACTCCCGGACCAGTCCCGTCAATCGCGCCCTCGCTCGCCGACCACGAATAATTCAACGCACTTCCGCCCGGATTCGAGGCTTCAGCGCGAACTACAACGAGATCACCCGATCCCGCATAAACAAATTCCGGATCCGCCGAGCAAGTTGCCGTCATCGGCACACTCGGCGCGGGCGCCGGCTTCCCGCCAAAGCGAAGCACGATTCCCGCAGAAAATCTCCCATTGCTCTGCCATCCGCGTTCTGACCCGCTCGGTAGCGTAGGATTTGTGAAATGCGTCAGCAGGTACTCGGCTTGAATGGGGCGGATGGCCAAATAATGGTTAATTCGGATGTCGAATCCCGTGCCAGCCAATACGGCAAACGCCCAGTCGTAGGCGAGAGGTTGGCAGCTCGTGCTCCCGGTACATCCGGAAATAAACACGTTACTCGCGTATGCGCCGCCGACGAGCACTTGGGCAAATGGAGTGAATCTTGAATGCGTGCGATAGGAGAGGCGCGGGCCAAACGTATACGTATAAGCGCTGCCGTCTGCTGCCAGCATTCGGCTGCCGGTCGGACTCGCGAGCGTCACTCGCGTATTATCGAAACCGCCAAAATCCGCCACCACCCCTAACCATCTATTGAAGTTGTATGCAATCGAGGTGCTCCCGCCGTGTAAGTATACTATGCGATTATTTGGCGAGGTCGGCATAGCTCGCCAGAATGAGTATCCCAAGAACCATTCGACCCTCGGAGTATAGTTTTCCGAATCGCTTCCTCGATACATGGCGCCAAACGCCGTTGCAGCCGGTTCAGGTGCAGCAAATCCGGGTGCACTTAACTCCGAACGTGGCGGCTGGCTCGTTGAGAAATCGAGCGGCAGATTCTTAAAGTCCGTTGGCTGCGTAGTACCAGCGATATCGGGCGCATCGTTCAATGAAGAATTCGCAGTCGCAGCTGCTTCGTTCGCCGTCTTCGCCTTAAGCTTCGTATCGTCATTCGCGCGAACGCCAGGCACAATCACGAAAGCCACAACCATTGTGCCAAGAATGCGAGCTGCAAATCTCATTGTCGCCTCCTGAATCGTGCCTGCCGGACGCAAAGCGGATGAAAGAATCCGCCTCACATCCGCCAAACCTGTCCGCGCTGTTTTCTATAAGCCGCTTTCTATATTTATGGAGCGGGTACGTTAATCACCGTATTAACCATCGTCACCGACGCATTGAGCGCCAGCGCTCGACCATTGAGCGTAGTCCCCGCGGAATTGCCGGCAGTTGAGAACGTGATTCCGGCCGACGCGATGATCGTGCCCACCATCGTGCCGCCCCCCGCCGCGTTAATCGTTGCCGCAGTGCCCACGTACCAATACACGTTCTTCGCCTGCGCTCCGTTGGTCAGAATGATGTTGCGAGGCGCCGCAGGTCCGCCCACAGTGAGCGAGCTCGCCATCTGGAACACCCAGATCGCGTTAGCGTCGCCCTGCGCATCCAGAGTCAAATCCGAGCCCGTAAGCAGGAACGAACCGCCCGCCGCTTTGTATATCCCCGGCGTAAGAGTTAATCCGCCGAGTTGGCCGGCGCCTGGATCCGTACCGCCAGGGCGCGACGCAGGTGAAATAGCGTTGTAAGCCGCAAGCGTGTCAGTCGCGGCCTGCGTCGCGATCATGAATGTAGTAGTCGTGCCTTCAGAAGGACACGCAACGGTAGGATTCGGCGGAGCCGTATAAATCGTCCCATTCACCAGCCCCATGTTGAGTGTCGTCTCGGTGTAAGTGCACCCTACCCCCGCATCGTGGAATCCGGTGACCAGCGTCGATACGCCGGTGGTACCGATATTTCCATTAATAATCGTGTTAATTCCTTGATTTGTTATCCCCGCGCCGCCTCCAATCGATCCAAACGTCGAAGCGGTCCCTAGCGGAGGTCCTGTTGGACCCGGAGCTGCGCCAGTCATGAAGCTCCACGGATTCGCCGCAGCACCCGTCGCCAGCGCATTCCCCGCCAAATCGGTCGCTGCGTTCGTAATCGTTGCCGTATATTCCGTGTTCGCCGCGAGATTCGCTGACGGCGTAAAGGTGGCGATGTCGCTTGTAGGATCGTACGTAACCGTTCCACTGACCGCCGCTCCACCTGTCCCGGCCACGGCCAATGTGAACGTCCCGGCAGCGAAAATGCTCGCCGGATTCATCGCTTTACTGAACGTCGCGTTAACTGCCGCGTTCAGCGCCACGCCTGTCGCGCCGCTTGCGGGACTCGTGAGCGTTATCGTAGGCGGCGTGGTATCGGGAGCTGCGCCCGTCATAAAACTCCACGGGTTGGGTACAGCGCCAGCCGCCAGCGCGTTGCCGGTCAGGTCCGTCGCGGCGTTCGTGATCGTCGCCGTGTATGACGTAGCGGCCGTAAGATTCGCTGATGGTGTAAACGTCGCTGTGGATCCCGCATACGTAACGGTTCCCGGCACAGCCGCGCCTCCCGTCACCGCCACGCTAAATGTTCCCGCGGCCGTAATCGTCGCCGGGTCCATCGCTTCGCTGAATGTTGCGGAGATAATTTGATTCGTGGGTACATCCGTTGCAGCTGACGCAGGAACGGTGATTACCACCGTAGGCGGCGTTGTGTCAGCGGTGAGACCCGTCATGAAACTCCAAGCATAAGTTTTGGCCAAGGGAATGCCGGCAGCACTCGTTGCCGCGATGCTAATCGTGGCCGTATACATAGTGCTGGTCATCAAATTCGCCGCAGGCGCGAACGTCGCCGTATTCGCGGCTGGCACGTAAGTCACCACTCCGCTCACCGCCGCCCCGCCCGTGCCGGCCACTGCCACCGTAAATGTCCCGGCGGCTATTACCGTTGCCGCGTTCATCGGCACGCTAAACGTCGCGGTAATTTTCTGATTGATGGGCACATTGGTGGCGCCGCTTCCAGGATTCGTGGCAATAACAGTGGGGCTCGGTATGGCCGTAAAGCTCCAGGTAAAGGCCGGTGCCACTTCGTTCCCCGCCAGATCTTGTGCTCCGCTGGTAATCGTTGCGGTATAAGTCACGCCAGCCGTGAGAGCGGCGCTTGGCGCAAATGTCGCCGTGTTTCCAGCGTAACTGACTGTGCCGTTGACCGCGGCTCCGCCAGTTCCCGTCAAAGTGAACGTCGACGCATTGATCGTCACTGCGTTCATTGGCTCATTAAATGTCGCGGTAATTATTTGTGCGAGAGGCACATTCGTCGCGCCGCCAGCGGGATTTGTAGCGATCACGAGAGGCGCCGTCCCCGTCATGAAACTCCACGAATAATTGCTGGCCAGCGGCCCGCCGGTGATATCAGTAGCTCCGGTCGTAATCGTCGCCGTAAATAAAGTGTTAGCTGGAAGATCGCTCGTGGGCGTGAATGTCGCCGTGCCACCGGCGTATGTCACCGTGCCTGCTATCGGGGCCGTACCGGGCCCTGTCACAGTGAAAGTTGTCGCGTTGATCGTCGCAGGAGCCATGGCGTCGCTGAACGTGGCGGAGATCGTCGCGGCAACAAGCACATTCATCGCGCCATTCGCGGGCGATGTGGAAACCACGATCGGCGCGGCCGGACCCTGCACTTGTTCTCGTCCGCATCCGGCCATGGAACTTGTGAGCAGGAACGCCAGAACCCAAATCCTTTTCAATGTAACCTTACGCATCAGCTTCTCCTGTTCCATCGCTTGGCGTTACTCTGCAACATCGGCATCCACGGAGACGGCTCAATTGATAGGCCCAACTATCGGCGACAAAAATCTGCGAAGGCTCATGACGATTTCGTTTTCGGAGTCATCCGCAAATTGAACCAAATCGGCACATTCAGCCAATCCGTTCAAGTTGTGCTCCCCTTCTAGACTTCGGAGTTCTCACGTGGAAGCACATCCATGCACAGAATGTGCCAAAGGCAATTCGGAATTTTTAAATGAGGAATGGATTCAAGTTCGGGGCAAGATTGTGATTCAAAACCGGATAGAATTTGATTGCCCTCTAGCGCGGAAGAGCACATTCACGTCGCAACTCGCCCCTCGTCCCAGATCGGGAAGCCAGCAGATTCATTTTGGCGGCGTGGCAACCTCGATTTTCGTCAGGCCACGACTTCCGTCGTGCGATCAACCATCGCAAATCCGTCTGACTTTACTGCTTGCGGAAAAAGTACAAACATTCTTATCCCGAACGAAGTGAGGAATCTGTGGTTCGTATCGAGAGGCTGCATCACGTTTCCACTCAGGCAGGCACGCCCTCCGGCACTTGTAGCGCTCGGCTTCAGCCCAGCAGCCTTTTCTCGGTTGCAGTTACACCCGAGATCACGCAATCGCTGATCACTCGCCCGTCCAATATAACAAACCTCATTCAGAGCCGGGAGGCTCCCGCCTCCCGGACCCAATTAACAATTGGCTAGATTCGGCAGGAAGCGTACATGTTTTTGCCTTTCGGTGGAAGCCCCCCTGCTTCAGTAGGGGGAGCTGGACTTCAGTCCAGCGAAAAAATATGGCGCTCGACGGGCTTTTTCAGCCCCGGCCTTCTCGTGCCGTACAGGACGCCCCGCACTGTACCGATACAGTTCATCCGGCCAGTAGAAACACCTGTCGCCATCGCTCATAATTTCACTCCCGCGCAATCCGCGTCCTCCATTACCACGATGAAGAGCGCGCGGAAACTGCGACGGCCGATCCGCGCATGCAAAACCACCCAACCACCCGCGCGCAAAAAATAATCCACCAAACACCTTTGATTTTGTGCGCCGCGCTCTGCGTAATCCTCGTAGCCTGCGGCTCAGTCAGCAGCGGCAAGGGCGGTTCATCCGGCGGGTCAGGCGGCGGAACTGGCGGCTCAGGGGGCGGCAGTGGAGGTGGTTCAGGCGGCGGCAGCGGCGGAGGTTCTGGCGGCAGCTCCGGAGTAGCAATCACCCCGCAGGGCGCCGACGTCCGCGCCAGCGCCACCCAACAATTTACAGCCACCGTAACCGGAGCGCCAAACAACAACGTCGCATGGTCAGTTAATGGGATTGTCGGCGGCGCGGCCGCCACAGGCACGATCAACACCGCCGGCCTCTATATCGCCCCAGCCAGCGTGCCCAATCCAAATTCCGTAACGATTCAGGCGGCCAGCACGAGCGATTCATCGCTCACCAGCACCGTCACCGTGGATGTCCTAAATGCGATTCCCTCAATCGCCAGCATCGCACCATCATCAATCAACACTGGCGCATTCTCGCTCGTCGTCACCGGAACAAATTTCGTTTCCGGCGCGCAAGTAATGCTCGCTAGCTCAGCGCTCGCCACATCGTTCGTCTCGGCCACGCAATTGACCGCGACAGGCACGGCCACCTCCGCGGGAAATTTTGCCATCACCGTCGTAAATCCCGATCCCGGCAGCGCCACTTCCAACAGCGTCAACTTACAGGTCAATTCAACCGCCCCTCCCAGCGCGTGCAGCGGAATCAGCCTCGGGCAAGGCGCCAGCCTGAACGGCTTCATTCCCTTCCCAGCCGACAACGCGTGGAACACTAATATTTCCGCCGCACCGGTCGATCCGAATTCCGCTGCCATCATTAATTTCATCGGCCCAAGCATCGTTCTTCATCCGGATTTCGGCTCGGGTGAGTATGACGGTAGCTCGATCGGCATTCCGTACGTAGTCGTCGGCAGCGGGCAGTCATTCGTTCCCATTGATTTCACGGCTTACGGCGATGAGAGCGATCCGGGGCCAATGCCAGTCCCGTCCGATGCGCCAATCGAAGGCTATCCAAATCCTGGCGGCGGCGATCGCCACGTGCTGGTGCTCGACAACTCGAATTGCTGGCTCTACGAACTCTATAGCAGCTACCCAAATAGCGACGGAAGCTGGAACGCAGCCTCAGCCGCCGTATGGGATTTGCTGAATGACGAGCAGCGACCCTACACCTGGACATCCGCCGATGCCGCGGGGCTTTCGATTTTTCCAGGTCTAGTCCGCTACGACGAAGTGGCCAGCGGCGCGATCCGGCACGCGATCCGCTTCACGCTGGCCAATAGTCAGGCGGCCTTCGTCCTTCCGGCGACGCACTGGGCCGCCAATTCAACAAACTCAAATGCCGCCCCGATGGGCATGAGGATCCGCCTGAAGTCGAGCTTCGACATCAGCAGCTTCTCCACAGCCAATCAGGTGATTCTCACCGCCCTCAAAAACTACGGCATGATCATGGCCGACAACGGCAGCTCGATGTACATCAGCGGCGCCCCAGATGATCGCTGGAACAACGACGATTTGCATCTGCTAGATGGCGTCACAGCCGCAGATTTCGAAGTAGTAAAAATGGGCACGATCTACACAGCGTCAAACGTCCCGCAAGGCCCCGCCCCCACAATCAATAGCTTCACAGCCAGCTCCACAACCGTTTCCGCCAACACCCCAGTGACGCTAAATTGGAGCACAACTGCCGCCTCATACCTGATCGTCTCCCCCGAAATCGGCGCAGTCCGCGGCACAAGCGTCACCGTAACGCCCGGCGCCACCGCCACCTACACCCTCTACGCCACCAACGCCTTCGGCCGCACCACCGCCACAGTAACCATCACCGTCCAATAACTTTCGCGCAGCCCCGCCACAGTTCCCTCTCCCCGCGAGCACCGGACCCAACCTGTGGATCCAGCACCGCGCTGCTTTCCTCGCCTGCACTCCGCTTTTCCCTCTTGCGACCAGCTTTCTCTAGATTGTCATTCCGCCGACCATCCGACGAGGATTGAGGGAATCTGCATTTCGCTTCATTTGAAATCTCAAATTTCAAATTTGAAATCGTCCCTTCGTCACGCCGGCCTGCCCTGAGTTTTCGAAGGGCATCCTGCCGGCGTCTTTGACTTGACGCAGCCGGAGACCTAGTACCCTTACAGACGACTCACTTGAAATAACAATTTCGATGTGATATAATGTTATTTTTACAATTATGTATAATTACAGTACATATCGGGCGCAAGGAGCACGGCTGCGCGTGCTGAGCATGAATGTTTCCAGACCGGCCCGGCCCGGCCTGCCTGTGAGCTGGGAAGAGAGCGCTCGCAACAACCAGAAACAGCGATTTCTACTCGATACACCTGGCGATTAGAAATCGCCGTAAGCTAAACAAAACAAACAATCGAGGCCATTTCTACTCGATACAAATCGAGGGAGTGCTCGAGGCGAATAAAATGAGGCGGCTCGGCGGAACTATCGAAGGTTGGTGAGCCAGTTGATGATGGCGGTCTCGAACGCGATGCGATGGGTCTGAGTTGCACCTTGAAAGTAAGTCAGATGGGCGCGAGACCAGGAGGCGCGACCTCCGGGGACTGAATTAAGACAGAAAGAGCGCGGTGAAAGGAGATTAGGGCTGGGACGACATCTTACCTGACCGCCTTACATTGATTTGATTTTCATGTATCGCGTAAGGTCCGGAATCTCGACGAGAATCGCGATGATAACCAACAGCGCGATAATTCCCCCGATTACGACGTCCACCATACCAAACATGTTTGCTGGCATCGTTCCCTCCAAATCGCTCTGCGATGTGGCGACTCAGCGTTTAGGCCGGGCCGCCACCCGCGAAACCATAACCGAAGACGGCTGCCACTATACAACAATAACGGCAATCTGCACGCCCGGATAGCTCAGATCACAGAGGTAGTAGTTGCCGTCAATAAACACGATGTAGAACTCGTCGGAGTAACCCCAACCTGCGGGCCATGCATCAACGAGTTCGAAATTGTAGCCGCCATATCCAAAACGGTGCTCTCCACCAGAGAAGTGTACGCCGTGGAAATGGTGCTCTTGCCCGAATTTGGCGTGGTAACGGTCATCGGGAATCTGCTTGCCACGGTTCGGTTTTCCCTGCGGCTGCTGATCCGGCTTCGGAGCCTGCTTTTCCTGCTTCGCTTCTGGCCGAGGTTTCGGTTCGGGTTGCGGTTTGGGTCTGGCGTCAGGCTGAGGCTTCGGCTCGGGTTCAGGTTTCGGATTTGCGTCTGGTTGCGGCTTCGGCTCGTCTTGAGGAGGTTTGGCATCTTGGGGTGGTTTCGCATCTTGATCGTGCGGCGGTTTGGCGTCCGGCTCGTGCGGCGCTGGCTTGTCGTCCTGCGCCCGAACGTAGGATGGAACCGCGCTACCAAAAAGCACGAGCAGAGCTGCGGTTCCGATAACTTTGGGTATTTTCATCGTGTGTTATCTCCCTTTTTCTGACTCGCCGGGGAGTGTGCGCGGGTCTGTGTGACGGAATAAACCATGAATTTCTGCCCGGGCAAATGCGATGAAACCCCTAACCACGCCAGCAAGAAACTGTATGGCGATGACAGCAGGCCGCTTGCGACAACCATGACACTTCTCGGAGATATTTGTGCCGTTGGAGATCCACGCGTACTAGTTCGCGTTGGGGAAATAAGTTTTGTGTTCGGCTACGCAGCGTACGGCTGGGATGAGGCAGCGGCCCGAGTCGGCTTTGCGAACAAAACCGAGGGCGCCCACACGTTTCGCTTCGTTATAAAGCTCAGGAAACGCATAGAGCGTCATGATCAATACGCGAGTTTCGGGCGCCGAACGCACGATTTCGCGCGTGGCCGCAATGCCGTCGCGCTTCGGCATCATGATATCCATGAGAATCACGTCAGGCGAAAGCTCTCGCGCCCGCCGGATGGCCTCCTCGCCGTTCTTGGCCTCGCCGCACACTTCCCAGTCGTCTTCGGATTGAAGGATCTCCCGAAGCACGGTGCGAATGCTGTCGTTGTCGTCGGCCACCAAAATGCGTAAAGCGCCCATCGCTCCCTCATCCGCGGAAAAGAGCCGCGGTCCCCTACCGAGGACAGTACAACAGGAATGGAGCGATTGAACCATACAGTAAGCGATGTAAAAGAACAGAGTGATGCGCATCACTCGCTAAAGACGCGTTACTGACATGCAAACAAAACGACTTTCGACCGTTAGTCCTAGGCTCAACGAAGATAACAAGTTTAATAAGGTCTTCCCGGTATGGAGGATTCGACACCAACAGAGTAGAAACGCGGTGAGCCGAATGGAGCGTTTGGCGGTTTACGCTCTCTGTCGGACAAGATCTCGAGATTTGGCTTCGAGGAGGAAACATGTTGCGATGGGCGCTTGCGTTTTTCGTGATCGCGATCATAGCAGCCGTGTTCGGATTTGCAGGCATCGCGGTTGCCGCGGCCGGAATTGCGAAGTTGCTTTTCTACCTGTTCTTGGTTCTGTTCCTAGTCGCGCTGGTCGGCGGCTTGGTTAACCGAGGGGCTTGAGCACGCAGTTGGCCCACGCGAGGCATTGCACTTGGCGAGACTCGTCTAACACTCAACATCGCTATAACGGGTGCCGGCGGAATGCATTGCATAGACAAGAAAGTCCTGAGTAACAAACCCGAGGAGGGTTCATGCGTCCTGCAGCTGTCATCGCAGTCATCTTGCTGATCGTTGGGATTATTTCCCTCGGTTATCAGGGCATTACTTACACGACGCAAAAGAAAGTCGTCGATATCGGTCCGATTCAGGCTACCAAGCAAGAACACAAAACGATTCCATTGCCGCCAATCATCGGCGTGATAGCGCTTATCGGAGGAGTGGTTTTGCTCGTCACGGATCGGCGCGCGGCATAAGCGTTTCATTGATACCTATGATTTGGCTATCTGCGTTAATACAAGCTCCGAACACCTACCAACAGCGAGAGAGGCGTGGCGCATCCCCTCGCCTCTCTCCCACCTCCGCTCGGTAAGTGAGCTTAGTCGGCCCTCGTTTGTGGCCATTTGCTCAGATCGCCAATCCGGCGGAAATTCTGGCGAATGTGCTCAATCGGTTTTACGGTATCTTCCCCGTTTACACTCGGGCTTACCGTGCATTCACCGCTGGTGGGACTCGTGGTGCACTAAGCGAGAAGTATTCTGTAGCGGCGCCGATCTTCTGACTGGGCCATCGCGACGAACTCAGAGCGACCAATCCTTTAGCCAGGGAGAAGCACAGTGCGAATAATGCAGAAAATACAAATAGTGATGTTTGCTCTCCTCGTGGCGCTAGTGGGCTCCATCTGGCTGGGTAATGCTCAAGCAAAGACCTGGAACAGCACCGCAAATGTAACCGTCAGCGAGCCGCCCAGTATTGTGGAGCTTGCCCAAGAGTCGAACTCGACTGTACCGGCTCAACCAACCTCTGAAACGCCCTCGACGTCCGGAGAAAACACAGAAAATCCATCGCCGGCCCGTGATGACGAGCCTCATACCACGCCATCAAGCCAAGAAACTCCAACGACCACTGAGACTCCGTCGACGCCTGAAACTCCGGCAACGCCCCAAACTCCGAGCCAGAAGGCAATGAGCGATCAGCAATTCTCAAAAGCGGCGAACGAAATTTCCCTGTTTGCGCTCGCAGGGATTATCGCCCTCGGCGGAGCTTTGGTGTTGCACAAGATGACCCGCGGACTCTCCTAAAATTTAAAATTGGAAGATTGGCAAACCTGCACGGTTAACCGGCTACCGCACGATTCGCGTATCCCATCCCTGCCAGGACGCCGCGCATGTAAGCGAAGCTGCTGACGACTCCCGGCATCGGATCGTCGGGATGAATCTCATATTCCAAATCGACAAAACCGTCGTACTTTATCGCCGCAAGAGCCTCAAACATTCCACGCACCGGCATGATGCCGTCACCCACCGCGACTTGGCTTTCCTTGCTCTGAAAATTCGTCAGATCCTTCATGTGTACGTTAAAGAGCCTCGGCCCTGCTTCGCGGATCGCCTGAACCACATCCGTTCCCGCGCGCGCCGCATGTCCGACATCAATGCAGCAACCGACGCGCGCATCCATGCCCTTTACCGCTCTCAGAACGTCCAGCGGCGAAGGCCATAACTTATCTTCCGGTCCGTGATTGTGGATTGCGATGCGGATATCGTATTGCTTGACGAATTTTTCAATTCGCGGCAGCGTCGCCAATGCCGGATCGCCGGCGACAATCACCCTAATTCCCGCTCGTTTGCAATATTCGAACTTGCTCCGAATGTCCTCGTCTTCGTCTTTCGCAAAATAAATCGCTCCCGCAGCGTGAAGCTTGACACCAGCCCCGGCATAATCCGCGAGCGCAGCCGCCTCCCCCTGCGGATCCATCGGAAGATGATCTTTCGCGTCCTTGGCATTGAGCGCGAACACGTTGAGCTGCTTCATGTAACCGATCAGTTGCGCACGAGTGAAATTCCGGAATGTGTAGCTGGCGAGACCCAAACGAATCGGCGATGCTTCGTCGCTTGATGGACGTCCTCGCGCCATTGCGAAAACATTGCGCGACGCTGCGAGCGCTGCGGCGGCAATTGCCCCAGATCGCACGAACTCACGGCGCGAAAAGTTAATCTTCATAGGCGGCCAATCGCATTCTTCCTGACGCAATCCGCTCGACTCTAGACATGTGGCGCCCATCCCTTCTCGTATTCGCGTCCCCACATCTTCATCGCTTCCGGATCGCCCTGAATGCGGCCATCCTTGATGTCGAGATGCAGTTCCCTGCTCACTTCCCACGCAATGTTCGAGAGTTGCAGCATCGTAACGGCGATATTACCGTCAGAAACCGGAGCATTTAGCTTGTCGCCATTCCGAATTCCAGCGATAAAGTTCGCGAAGTGCGCATCCGTCATCGAATCGCGGCCAACCAGATCCGCAGACGCGGAGGAACTCGGGTTGCCAGCCTTGAATTCGCTCGTCTTATTCCCGCTGAGGTCGTAAATTTCGTAGCCGCCGCGATCAACAAGTACAGTTCCGTTCGTTCCCATGATTGTCGAGCCGCGATCGCGACCGTAATACTTCATCCCCTCGCAGCTTTTCCCTTCCCATGTAATCATCTTGTCGTCGTATGCAAAACTCGTGACCAACGTGTCATAAAATTGCCAGTCATCCTTGAAATGGTATCGCCCGCCCGATGAAGTGATCTTCTGCGGATAATCAACGCCCAGCGCCCAACGGCAGACATCCACCTCGTGCGTGCCATTGTTCAATGTTTCACCCGTGCCCCAAGTTCTGAACCAGTGCCAGTTATACGGGTGCACATTGTCGCGATATTTCTCGCGCGGCGCCGGACCCTGCCACAAATCCCAATCCAATTGCGCCGGCACATGCACTACTTTCCCCGTGCCGATCGATTTCCTCACGTTGCTATACCAGGCCTTCGCGAAGTACGGCCTGCCGATAATTCCGTCGTGAATTTTCCCCACGATCTCAATCGTGTGAGGCGAAGATCTCTGCTGCGTCCCCATCTGCACGAGTTTTTTATATTTCTGCTGCGCCTGCACCAGCATCGCTCCCTCAGCAGGATTGTGGCTGCACGGTTTCTCCACATAGATATGCTTGCCGGCCTGCAATCCGGAAATCGCCATCGGCGTGTGCCAATGCTCGGGCGTAGCAATGGTGATGGCGTCCACATCCTTCAACGCGAGAATTCGTCGGAAATCCTTCTCGGCGGCAGCCGCCTCACCCATTTCGCGCTGCGCGGTGTCGGCAAATTTCCGAAGAATATTCGCATCCACATCGCAGACATGCGAGATGCGCGCCGCGCTGCGGTTCGCCTTGAGCGACGCGAGATGCGCGTAAGCGCGGCCATTCAGCCCAATTACCGCAAAGTTGAGCCGATCGTTGGAACCGATGATTTGCCGATAGCTCTTCGCAGTCGCGTTTACGGCCAGCTTCGCCGCGCCCATCGCAATCACATCGAGAAATTCGCGTCGCGTAACCATAAGTTTCCTTTGAAATTTTCCCCTAAGTGGCTGTTCGATGTCCGCCGCTCAGTTCAAACTCAACACGAAATTCCAGCCTTCGCGAGCGCCTTCTTCAGTCCGTCCATGCTGACGCGCGAGGAAGCTTCCGGCGTGCCCGCGCCGTGCCAATGAGTTTCGAGACTCAGTCCGAAACGATATCCATCACGCTGGAAAGCCTGCAATTGCCCAACCCAATCCACAGACCCGCCACCCACCGGAGCCCAATCGTATTTCTTGTCCGGCTTGCGCACCACGTCCTTGCAATGGCAATGCCCGATCCGTTCTTTCGGCAGCACATCGTAGCCCGCCGGATAAGGCGTGCTTCCAAGCGCCGCGGCATTGCCGGGATCCCAATTCAACATGAAATTCTTATTAGGAATCGCTTTCAGTACAACAGCCGCTTCTTCACCCGTCGCCGTGTTGCATGTCATTTCGTTTTCGAGCAGCAAAATAATATTGTCCTTGGCGCAACGCTCCGAAGCGTCCTGCAATTTTGCGTTAATCTCCGAGCGGTACGGCTTTTGATCCTCCAGCCGCCAAAAATCGAAGCACCGAATTCTGTCCGTCGAAAAGAATTTCGCGATCCAGATGCAGCGCTCGAGCAGCTTGTCCTGTCCGCTCGAATCGACATTCGAACGAAATTGATCGCGGCTTTCGCTCTGCGATGATCGCGGAGCGCCCGGCCAATCGGTCTTGAACAATGGACTCGCGATGTCGGTCACCTGAAGTTTGTGATCTGCCAAAATCTTGCGCGCATCCTCGAGCTCTTTCTCGTTGAGTTCGGTGACGTTCTTATTCCACATCGTGCGCAGCTCAATCCAATGCAATCCGAAGTCGCCAGAAGCAATCTGGCAGGCCTTTTCGAAGTCTTGCGTGATCTCGTCATTAATCACCGCTAGCCTAAACGGACATGTGCCCGCGCGAGAGTTCAACGCGGATGCTCCGGCTTTCTTGACGAACGGCGGCGTCGCCGCGTCAAGCGCCGCCAATCCCAATCCCGCCAGAATTTTGCGTCGTGTGAAGTGCATGCTCCGCCTCCGGCTCGCGAAACCAATCTGCAGCTCAACCGCCTGTCCCGCGTCTGTTATAGACCCGCACTCATCTCATATGCCAATAAAATTGTATGGATCGTGGGTGTATCCGCGACGGGTTCGGGATGAATTCGGTGAAACCTCAAGAGCGCCCGGTCTATGACTGGCCCTACAAAGGCCGGGCAAGCGCCACCAGAGGAACGCTCACCCGACGCGCCATTTGCGGTTTCATTCACTATTGCGGGTTGCGTTTCAGCGGCTTGCCTATCGCGAGCAGGAAAATCGCGCTCTTTCCTTCCGCATGCGGCGAAAAGAAATTGATTACGTCGTCGTCGAAGAAAGTGAGTCCAGTGGCGCCCAGCCGTTGCGCGTAGGTGGCGATGTACATCCGGCCGCCAATTGCGCCCGCCTCAAGCTGAACGGCGCGGTAGCCGCGGTTCCCAAACCGCTCGAGGATGCTTTTCAAGTCGGTGAGAAAGAAAATATCCACGCACGCATCCGCGGGCAACTCCTGCTGCAATCCAAGATAGCCAGCCTCAGCGCGGAATTTCCCTTCTTTCAGCAATTCCAGACTATTGCGCTCACGATCGAAAAAATAGGCGCCCGGCGCCAGCCCCTCCACCGAATGCGCAATCAAATATAGATCGTTCAGTTGCGCGCCCGGCAACTGAAGAAAATCGGCGGGAAGCCCTCGCGTGGCGCGGTCGAGAATAGTCGAGAGCTGTTCGAACGTGATCGACGCCTTCCTGTCGAATTTCCGCGTTGACCCGCGTCGCAAAATCACCTGCTCGATCGAATCCTTCGGCTCTGCTTCAGTTTGTAGCGGCTGAAGATCAATCGCCTTTCGCTCAACTCCCCAATTCGGGGAAGACGAAATTTCTTTCAGCCGCTCGCGCCATTCGCGCACTTCCTGCTCAGATTCAAGCGAAGACGCTTCGTGCATCTCAAGCATCGCGGGATATTCAACTTCACTTCGCGAAAGCGGAATCGTCTCCAAGCCGAGCGTAGGAATTTCTCGTGCGGCAGGCAGCGAACTTTGTGATCCGCGTCCGATCGGCACGAGACACAACGACACCTCGCGCCGCGCATCAAGATCAAGCAACCGATTCACTTCTGCGTCCACAAAACCGGCCACAATCTCCGCAGGCAGCCCCGAAGCCGCAGAAACTGCCAGCAAATTCGCTAACTGCATTCCGTTGTCCCAACCGAAATGCCGGTAAGTCCGCGCCTGATATTTCCAGGCGTTCCGCCAGTAAGTGCCCGTGCAAATTATCGTAGTGGGGGCGCGCGTCACCGTCGGTTCCATCGCCGTCGCGCACGCGAGATTTCCGCGAAAATCACCTTTCCTCAAGAGCCGCAGCGAAACATCTCCCGGATTGAAGTGATACACGCCAGCATCGAGTCCGGGCAGAGCGGAAGTCACGACGTACAGCTCGATTTCGTAGAGCGCTCCCGTACAAGCAGCCGCGCGAAAATAAATCTCTCCATCCGGATACACGCGCTTCTTGGTAATTCCCACGGAGAAAATCAGAATCCGCGCCAAATCCTGAAGACTAGGAATCGCATCGGCCCGAGACAATACCGTTGAAATCTGGGGCACGGACGTTGAAATCGAGGGTATAGATGTTGAAATCGCGGAAAGCGCAGCGACGCCGGTTTGCGTTACGTCCTGCGGCAACAATATCGGAACTATCTTGGGATAAATTTTGAACAGCAGCGGCCGGTTCGCCCAATCCATAAAATGCGGATTGGTGCGAATGCTCAGATAGGAGTGCTTCGTGCCATCGTGATACTTCCAACTCGCGTCAATTTGGCGGTTTTTCATCGCTCAATGCGAGAGACTATCACCCGGAACAGGCCACGCGTCTACCAAATGATCCTCCGCCTGGTCCCACAAATGGCGGCATCATTTATTCTTCCGGAAGTTTGTCCTCGAGCTCACTCGCCAGCTTGTGCACATCCGTCGTCTTACTGAATGACTGCACTTCTTGTTTCGAAGAATCCACGTTCACGCCCATGTGCTGGCAAAGTTTCTGCAACATCTGAAGAATCGTCGTCAATTCCTGCTCGGAAAGCATGCCCACTTGAAGATCCAGATGCGAGCGCCGCTCCGCTTGCCGCGACATTCGCCCCTGGCTGATCAGCACAAAAATAGTAAGAAATACACTCTCGAACGCGACTACCAGCGCCAGAACGCCAAAAGGAAACGGATCAAATGGTCTGAGCCCCGGAATGACGCCGAGGTTCAACAGTGCCCAGCTCGAAATCAATATCAATTGCACCGCCAGGAATCCCATGTTACCGACAAGCCTTGTCACCACATCACTGACTCGTTCAGTGAGCGAGCGGCGGCCTAGCGCGTCATGCTCCAATTTGGCGATGGCATCAATGTTGTACTGGGTCGGATTCGTAGCCGCCCGGCTTGGCATCGGATTTTCCACGCGTTGTTTCCTCCATTCGCTCCCGAATACTCGCAGCTCTAAAATCGCATACATCGGCACTCTAGAGCGAAATGTGACAATAGTGTTTCTTTGCGTCAATCAGGAGAAGGCAGTAGACGCCCGTGACTGGATTCCATCTGACAAACTCAGACGATTTCGAGGAGAGCCCTTGACAACGTTTGAGTCTTGGTGCGACCCTTGCCGCCTCTGCAGTTAACAAAGGAGTTTATATGGCGAAGAAAGCCAAATCCAAATCCAGTCCTAAATCGAAGAAAAAGTCATCTAACGTCGAACGCCTCGAAAGCGCCGGTGTTCTGGTCTCCGAGCAATTTACCGATGACGACAAGAATACCGTCGAGAAACTCAGCGAAACCGAAGTGACCGCTCTGATCAACTTGCGGAAGAAACGGGGATCAGCGCCCGAAGGAAAGCATCATCTTCGGCCCAACGTTTTCGTTTAGTCCGGCGGCTTATTTTCGTCGGTAATTCGGCAGCACCCGAACTCATGGCTCGCCGCGACTGAGTGAAGCATGGATCCCGTAACCAACAGCAAGCATCTGCGCGCAAAAATCCGCTTGGCGGAGCCCTACCTGTTGGGAGTCTCGGATCAATTCTGGACGCATCCGCAACTCGCGCAGATGTTTCCCGAATTTCTTTTCATGATGCATTCCATCATCCGCAGCAGCGTTTCACTCATTAACGCTGCTGCGGTATCCGCTCAACGCCGCGCCGATTCCGATCCGATCTCGCGAAAACTGGTCAGCTACTACACCACCCACGCTCTCGAGGAAACGCACCACGACGAGTGGCTCCTCGAAGACATTGTGGCCATGGGCGCGAATCGTTCAGACGTTCTCGCCCGGCTGCCGTCGGCGACGATCGCATCGCTCGTGGGAGCACAATACTACTGGGCTCTTCACGTTCATCCTGTGTCGCTGTTCGGTTATCTCGCGGTGCTCGAAGGAAATCCATCGTCGGTGAAGCATCTCAGCAAGATTCGTACCAAGCACGGCCTTCCCGCAGAGGGAATGCGCACGATGGTCAAGCACGCGCGCCTCGATCCCTATCATCGCGACGAAATCTACGCGCAGCTCGACGAATTACCGCTAACTGAAAATCTTTCCGAGCTCGTCGCTCTCAGCGCATTCCACACTATCGAGCATATCGCCCAAGCCCTTCAGGAAATCCTGGATTTTCACCGCGTAGAAGTTTCTGAGGAAGCGATCGCACAGGCAGTGTGAAGAAGTCGCTAGCCCGGAAATTCAGTCTAGCGATCCCGCATAGTGGACGCTAAGAATTTCGCATACAGAAATTGTGAGTTCAAGCCGCATTTGCTCTAGCTAGATTTGTCGCCGCCGAGCGCTTCAAGCAAACGATCCCCCATCGGCGAGCCCAAGCCCGTGCAAGCATTCCATCCCGGTCCCGCATGGTAGGCTCCATTTTCTCCGTGGGTAATTGGCCGGAAAGTACCATTCCCCTTCGATTGCCTCGCCACTTTGTAAAGCAGCGAGTTCAAATGTCCCGAGCCTAATCGCGCTCCGGTCGCGTGGTTGAGCCGCGCCACAAGCGCCGCCCAAAGAGGCGCCACCGCGCTGGTTCCATACGAAACAGTGTCTACTCCGCCCACTACAATGCGGCAACCCGTATGCGGATCAGCAACCCCCGCTACGTCAGGCACGCCGCGCCCTCCAGTTTTCGAGCTGGAATGCGGCACCTCAAAATTCTCCTGCCAGAACGGCCGCGCGAACATCTGGCTCACGCCGCCGCCGGTCGCGCCGCGCATGCCATCGAACACACAATTCCACACCACTTCCGCTTCGATTTCGCTGCCGGAAACTTTCAGAGTCGTTCCGCCGCAGCCCAGCGCGTTTGGGCTGCTTGCCGGAAAATTCACAGAGGGCTTACCGTCGGGCGAGCCATTGTCGGCGCCCGCATCGCCGGACGAAACGCACACCGTTACGCCAACGGTCGAGAGGTTCTTCAACACATTGTCGATCAAAGCCATATATTTTGGTGACCAACTCGATTCCTGCTCTCCCCAGCTCAGCGAGAGCACGGTGGGCCGGTGTTTCTTGTCAGCGAGAGCGGCCGTTAGCGCATGATAAACGCCCTGCTCGCTGCTCGATGCGAAATAAACGACGATCTCCGCGCCGGGAGCGAATGCGCCCACGAGCTCGACGTCCATCGTCGTCTCGATTGTGGAAAGCAACAAGTCCGCTGAGCCACGCGAGCCTAATTTCCCGCGCTCAGCGGCATCAATTGCGCTTTTCTTTCCGCTATTCAGCGCAGTTACAAAATTCTTGAGGCTCGCGAAATCCGCAGGCGCGTTCTTCGTACCATCTACGGATACGTCGGTAATCTTCGGCATCGGCATCTTTAACGAAGCAAAAAAATTCTCGAGATCGCTCCGGTGGTACCCGCCGCCCAATTCGATCACGCCAATGCATTGCCCTTTTCCGGTCGCATGCTTGGGGAAACGATAAAGATCGGCAACATCGTGGGGCGAAAAACGAGCGCGCTCCGCCTTTTTCGTAGCAGGCGCAGCCATGTGCCGCAAGGCGACCGGCCTGTCGTGCAGTCCGAGTACGGTTTCCACGCAGCCTGCAAGTTCCGCCGGAATCTGAACCGGCCCGTTGATACCGCGGTGCCGCCCGCGCTCGTGGTCGTACTGATGCATTTCCACGCGGAACACCTTGCTGAATTCGCCGGATTTGCCCCGCAACCTAACGCTATGCCGCGCCGCAGATGTCTCGACAACCTCAAATCCGCGCGCCCGCGCGAAGCTCTCGATTTGCGCCAAGTCATCCGGATGTGCGCCATGCCGTTCCTCAAATTCTTCACGGGAAAGATGCTGCCGGTCGCGCGGAAGCAAACTAGCCAGCGCCTCATCACAGTGCAACTCCGGAGCCGGACGTCGCGCGCGAACCACAATTGTGACGGTAATTTCTTCGTGAGGATCAACGAGAGCGATAACTTTCGCCCCCGCTACAGGGACATACTCGCTACCGTGGATCGGAACATGAGAAACGCGAGAAGCCATCTGTCGTCCTCTTTCTCGCCCCGGGGCTAGGCACAGCAATGGTATCACTGGCGTCTCTGCTTCGCAGCGCGAAGGAAAAAGCGCGGGGCTGGCGGAACGTAGTTCTAGGACTCACAATCCAAAACCTGAACTATTAAACAGGCATTAATTAATTGACAAGTGAAATCAATAGTTGTAATTACGGCCCACACTCGGCCCTGGTATCACTTAAAAGCTAACAATCAAGTTGACGAATATTCAACCCAAACTTCAAGGAGACAAACAATGAATCGAATGAACATCTTCACGGGACTTCGGGGCGGGCGGTTCTCCGCTCTTGTTGCATTGGTAGCATTGGGACTTTTGTTCACCGCTTCCGGCGCCAAGGCCGGTGGTTGCGGCGTTACTTCTTCCAAAGCCGCGGTCGCAGCCGCTACTCCAGCTCCCTTCGTCAGCCCGCACGGCAGCAATCAGCAAGTGGGCGAAGATTTCTTAGACCATACCATCGTCGGTATGTGGCATGTGATTTACACTGCAAACACCGATAATAATTTCCCTCCGGGAGGCCCTGTCCCGCCAACGCCCTTCCAGTTCAACGAGTCCCTTAAGACCTGGCACGCGGATGGAACTGAATGGGAAAACGCGTTTGTTCCACCGGCCGGCGGGAACATTTGCTACGGCGTCTGGAAAGCGGTGTCATTTCGCACTGTCAAGCTGCACCATTTGGGTCTGATGTTTGCCGCGGACGGCAGCCTCTCGGCCACGTTCACGGACGACGAAGTCAATACGCTGAGCTCCGACGGCAAAAGCTACACTGGGACCTTCGTTTTCAAACTCTGGCCTCCCAGCTTTGCTGCTATCGGCGTCGGGACCCCTATCTCGGAAGTGACTGGTACAACCGCCGCTACCCGCATCACCGTAGATTGACCGCCTCCGTCCCAGACAATGCATCGCGGGCACCTTGCCAAAGGGGATTGCACTTACATCCCCTTTGACGGTGCTCCACTTCATTAGGGGGCGTTTTTCTTGCGGTATTCGATGGCTTTGAGCTCGACCGCCACCGCGTCCATTACATCCACTACTGGCTCAACCTTGAATTCGAAGACCGCAAACGTGCTCGTGAAAAAATGAATGTCGGTGGGGCTGTCTGTCTCGACGATGATATAGCCGCCATAATCACCAACCCGGACCACGAACTGGTGCACTTTAAAACTCGCGGGGAGTTTGTAATCTTTGTTAAAGATCTGCAATACACGCTCGTGCGCGCCTTCATAGTCTTTTGCGGATGCTGCCGAGCGCTCGCGCCAGGAAATGCAGTATTTCATGATCGGCCTCCCTTAAGGCCCTTCTGTGGACCTTCGATCCGAGTGCGTCGGATTAGCCGAGTGGTGAATTCATCAATAATCTTATGCGATGGTTCGGCGAATGTCCGGAGCGAGCAGATTCTACGGGAAACAACCACGCGACGCAATCACTTGCACCTATTGCGAAGATAGTTCAGCCAAGCCCCGAGAAACGGCGTGCGGGGAAGTTAGGGAAGCGACGGAAAGCGCCACTTGGAACGGATAACGCAGTTACCCAACAAGTCCGGTGACGCGACTTATCAGGCATGTGGCCTACATGCCGGATGGCCTCATCCCCATGAGACGTCAAGAGCGGGTAGTGGATCGGGGCTGGTGAGTATATATTCATGACGATCGAGCTTCGTGCCGTCAAGACAACGTATCGCTGCATTATGGGCAACGCGTAGCTTCTGGAATCCCAATTTCTCCACGATGCGGCGGCTAGACTCGTTGCCGTCGAAGAATCCGATACTGATTGCCCTCGCACCAAGGTGCCCGAACGCGTACCGGATAGCTGCGTTTGCGGCCTCTGTCGCCATGCCCCGTCTGGCGTACTTTGGCGCAGCCCAGTATCCTGTCTCATAGACATCTTGCTCATCGGTGGGGTCCAATGCGGTTCGAATAACAAAATCCCCGTTGCTCCGATGGAATCCGGCCAAAGCGATTCCTGCCTGATTCTGGTAGTCCATCACGCGGCGAATCGAATTTTCCGTCGCTTCCCTCGACCGTTGGTTGTCGAAGGCCCAAGCCATCCAAAGCTGCAAATCGCTCCATGCTTCTTCCTTAGCGGTCTGGATCGAATCCAAATCGTCGAGCGTTGGCGGACGCAAGATCAGGCGGGGTGTTACGATCGGCATTAAATGGCGCATGGAGTGGCTCACTGGAAGAATCCCGAAATATACTTCGTCGTCCTGCAACCCGATGCGAGCCTCCTCGCCAGCAAGAGACGGCCTATTCTAGTCCCAACTCCTGATAAACGCATTAATCGGAAACTGCCACAACGTCCGAAAAAAACTGATATTACAGGCGGGATACAGCTGCGCACTAAAGGCGCCGCAACGATCGCCTTCCCACCGCGAAACGACTCGGAATCGCGCTCACGCGTTGACTTGCCGCTAAGCGCGACCTAAGATTCTCTCGCGTGCCTGACTCCCGCCCAATTTCTGGCGAGACCATTTCCCACTATCGCGTCCTCGAAATGCTTGGTGGCGGCGGTATGGGTGTGGTTTACAAAGCCGAAGACACGCGACTCCGCCGGCCCGTCGCCCTAAAATTCCTTCCCGACGATCTCGCCCACGACGAACACGCTCTCGAGCGCTTCCGGCGTGAAGCCGAAGCCGCCTCCGCACTCAATCATCCGAACATTTGCACGATTTACGATATCGGCGAAGACAAAGGCCGCGCCTTCATCGCCATGGAATTTCTCGAAGGCAAAACTCTGAAGCATCTGATTGACGGCCAGCCGCTAGAAATTGATACACTCCTCGATCTCGCTACAGAAATCACTGAAGCTCTCGAAGCCGCCCACTCAAAAGGCATCATCCATCGCGACATCAAGCCCGCAAATATTTTCGTCACCGAGCGCGGCCACGCCAAGGTTCTCGATTTCGGCCTAGCGAAACAATTGCCGCGCCCCTCCGACTCCGCGAATGTCTCGACGCGAGGCGACGACCCCACTCTTGCCGCAAAGGAATTGACCAAACCCGGGACCGCTCTCGGCACACTCTCCTACATGTCCCCCGAGCAAGCGCTCGGCAAAGATCTCGATTCGCGCACCGATCTTTTTTCTTTCGGCGTGGTCCTCTTCGAAATGGCCACAGGCAAGCAGCCTTTCCGCGGCGATACCAACGCCGCCCTCCTCGATTCAATTTTGCACAAAGTGCCCGTTGCGCCCGTACGCCTCAATCACGACGTCCCCGCCAAGCTTGAGGAAGTCATCAACAAAGCTCTCGAAAAAGATCCGCGCCTCCGCTACCAGCACGCCGCGGACATGCGCTCCGATCTCCAGCGCTTGAAACGCGACACCGTCGCCATGAGCATCTCCGCGGCAACACACGCTGCCGCACCCGACGTGCCGCGCGACATTTACCCGGCCAGCGACTCCCCAAGATCCTCGAGCGCCAGTTCCGTAGCGATCACCGCGCGTAAAAACTGGCTTCTTTCCGCCGCCGCAGCAACCGGTGCGCTCATCATCGTCGCCGCCATCGCCTTCGCCGCCTTCTATTTCCTTCGCAATCGCGACACTGCTATCGATTCGCTCGCGATCATGCCCTTCGAAAACGCCAGCAACAATAAAGACACCGAATACCTCAGCGACGGCCTCACCGAAAGCCTGATCAACAGCGCCTCCAATCTCCCTCATCTCAAAGTCATCGCGCATAGCTCCGTCTTCCGCTACAAAGGCCGCCCGTTCGATCCGCAAACTGTCAGCCGCGAACTCTCGGCCCGCGCCATTCTCACTGGACGTGTCCTCGAGCGCGGCGACACCCTCTTCGTCAGCGCAGAGCTAATGGACTCCAAAAACGATCGCCACATCTGGGGCGAGCAATACAACGAGAAAACTTCCGATCTCCTAGCCATCCAGGAAAATATTTCCAATGAAATTATGTCGAACTTGCGCTCGCATTTGGGGGGAGATGAGGAGAAGCGTCTCTCGCAGCACTACACCGACAACAACGAAGCCTATCAGCTCTATCTAAAAGGCCGTTACAACACAGAACAGTTCACGCAAGAGGGCGTGAACAAGGGCATCGAATATTTCCAGCAAGCCCTGGCCAAGGATCCCAATTACGCCCTCGTCTACGCGGGAATCGCCGAAGCCTACTTCGAGGCGTCCAGTCAATTCCTTCCGCCAACCGAAGCGATGCCTAATTTAGAATCCGCCGCATCAAAAGCCCTCAGTCTCGATGATTCTCTGGCCGAAGCCCACACGCTGGTGGGAATGGTCGGCGCTGTCTACGATCACGACTATCCCGCTGCCGAGCAGGAATTCAAACGCGGCGTCGAACTCAGTCCGGGCTCGCCTTTCGTCCACCAGTGGTACGCCTATTATCTGACCGGCATGGGCCGCAACGACGAAGCTCTCGCAGAGCTAAAACGCGCCAAGGAACTCGATCCGCTCTCCGACACAGTGGACATCGTCTACGGATTGAACTACGTCTTCTCGGATCAATTCGATCGCGCCATCGAGCACTCCCGCAAAATGATCCAAGCCGACCCGAATTTCTGGTTCGGACATTTCTTTCTCGGCTGGGCGCTCGCCCGCGAAGGCAAATATGACGACGCCATCAAATCGCTGAACGAAGCCATCCGCCTGGGCGCCAGCCCCTACGCGCAAGGCTACCTCGGATACGCCTATGCCCTCTCGGGCCAAACAGCAAAGGCTCACGAAGTCGTCGAGCAAATGGAGCAAAGCTCGAAGCTAACCTACGTCCCGCTCTACCAGATCGCCATCGTCTATGTAGGCCTCGGCGAAAAAGACCAAGCCGCCAAGGACAAGGCCCTCGAACTCCTCCAAAAATCCTTCGACAATCGCGAAGAAATCATGACCTTCCTAAAAGTAGACTCGACCTGGTTGCCCCTCCGGCCTGACCCGCGCTTCCAATCCATCCTTCGCCGCGCCGGCCTCCAATAATTCCTGATCAGCTCTCAAGTTCCCGGGAATCGATCGCTTGCGTGTTCCCGGTTCCACCCGACGTTGGCCCATTTCGAGAAATGTTTTTCCTGCCGATTCGAATCTTCACTCGTAGGTACAGGACCCCTTCCAAATCGCCTTTAAAAGCGCCGCTCCGAACCCTTTAATATTCAGCAGTTTACACAAGGCGCGACAAGCGACCAGTTCTACGGAGTTCCCTGTAGGTCCTCTCGCTGCCGCTTTTTCTTCACAAATCTGGCAAGAAACTTGCCTCTCATTCAAATCACTATGACTGACACGTCCCTATCCACGAGTTGTGTTTTTCGGTGCGGCGCGCCGGTGCCCCCGGAGCTTGCTACCGAACGAATGTGCGTCTTGCATTTCACCCTGTGTGTCGAGCGCAGTTGCGCCGAGATGCGTCGCGAGACTGCCTCTGGCAAACTTACTTCCACGCGCCAAGCTCATATCACACGCGGCTTAGGGGGCTATGCCGCGACGTTAGCGAGCGTCGGAACCGGCACGCAGCGTTTGTCGGACGAACTGAAGAGGCGCATCTTGAGCACCTTCCTGACCGTGATGGTCATGCGCGAGAGTCTCTACCGAAGCGCCGAATCCGAGATTGCGAAGTACTCCGCCCGGCAGCTTAGCCGCACGGCCTAACGCCGCTCGCACTCTAGCTCTCACGCGCGGAACCGATCTCCCGCGTCCGTGTTTTTACTCCATTTCCGTTCATTCTAAATAAGCCAAACTTTAAGTCGACCTTGCGCGATCATTCGTGTCGCTATGCCTACCAAAACTAAATCGGCCGCGCGCGATAATTTGTACTTCGACGCCTAACAAACGAGAACGGGGCCGGCGCTGATGTAAGCCGCCGGCCCCGTTTCTCGATTTCGTTCGGTGCCGAGAATCCGGCGCCGACCGCGTTAGTTTATTGCAAAGGCGCGGACGTTGCTGAAGCCGCACCAGTCGCGTTGAAGCGGATCACACCGGTCTGGTCGGTGTAGAAGTAGCGTTGACCAGTCGTGCCCGGCGTAACTGGCTGTGCAGTGATGGAGTACAGGTTCCAGCCAGCG
>Ga0209624_10000871_pt1 | contig 25467 bp, 20 predicted proteins | sample JacPinW_OM2H0_O1_FD_188565 | JGI IMG/M metagenome (GOLD analysis project Ga0209624, IMG submission 188565) | Forest soil microbial communities from Algoma, Ontario, Canada - Jack Pine, Ontario site 1_JW_OM2H0_O1 (SPAdes) (version 2) | ecosystem: Environmental > Terrestrial > Soil > Boreal...
CATGGCGAGCGTTCTGCGGCCGGGCACCAACGAGTGGCTTTGTGTCCCGGGCGATGAGAATCGGGTGGGTGATCCGCCGATGTGCGTCGATAAGCTCGGTATTCAATGGTTCAAAGACATTCATGACGGAAAGCCGGCGCCCACCAACTCAGCTCCAGGCCTTTGCTACATGCTCTGTGGCGCCACGCAGCATAGCAACGACACACCCTTCGACCGTAGCAGTCCTGCTATACCGATCGGCCCTCATTGGATGGTGCTTTGGCCCTTTGATGCCAAGCGTTGTGGGCTGCCAACGACGGTCAGAGATGCGGGAGCGTGGATGATGTTCTCGGGAACACCCTACGCGTATCTGCATATTTGTGGTACGCCTTGGGATGGGAACGAATACACGCCGGGGGACGACGCGGTCTGGACAATGCAATACGCAAAAACTCGCATGCCAAGATGAAGCAGCGGCGTCTGGCCGCAACACACTCAAAATGTGTTGAGCGATTCCTGCCGAGGTGCAGGTGCTGATGGTCAATTTATGGGGTTCGAGATTTGCAGGGAGTGATCATGGCAGCTGAGAGCAAGTGTCCAGTGACGGGCAACCATACGCAGAACGCGGCTAGTGCCGCCAAGCTGAACCGTGACTGGTGGCCGAATCAGCTGAATCTACAGGTTCTCCATGAAAACTCGCTCTTGTCCAACCCGATGGGTGCGGCCTTTGACTATGCCAAGGCCTTTAAGACGCTTGATCTTGACGCGGTCATTCGGGATCTGCACGCACTGATGACGGACTCTCAGGCATGGTGGCCTGCGGATTTCGGCCATTATGGACCATTCTTTATCCGCATGGCGTGGCACAGCGCCGGGACCTACCGCATTGGCGACGGGCGCGGTGGCGCCGGCGCGGGGCAACAGCGATTCGCACCCCTCAACAGCTGGCCTGACAATGTCAATCTCGACAAGGCTCGTCGCTTGCTTTGGCCGATCAAAAAGAAGTACGGCAAGAAAATCTCTTGGGCCGATCTCATTATTCTTACAGGCAACGTTGCGCTCGAATCGATGGGTTTGAAGACCTACGGGTTTGGTGGCGGTCGCTCCGATACTTGGGAACCGCAAGAGAGCATCTTCTGGGGTCCCGAGGGCAAGTGGCTCGCGGACGAGCGGTACAGTGGCGACCGCGATCTGCAAAACCCCCTCGGAGCGGTGCAGATGGGTCTGATCTATGTGAACCCGGAAGGGCCGAATGGCAATCCGGATCCTGTCGCTTCGGCGCGGGATGTTCGAGAGACATTCAGCCGCATGGCGATGAACGATGAAGAGACGGTGGCACTGATCGCGGGCGGGCACAGCTTCGGCAAGACTCACGGCGCGGGCGATGTATCCCTGGTGGGTCCGGAGCCGGAGGACGCTGATATCACAGCGCAGGGTCTCGGCTGGCTTAGTAAATTCAGGACCGGAAAGGGTGGCGATGCGATTGGCAGCGGGCTCGAAGTCACTTGGACGAAGACGCCAACGAAGTGGAGCAACGACTTCTTCGAGCACCTGTTTGGCTTCGACTGGCAGCTGACCAAAAGCCCGGCTGGTGCTCACCAGTGGACGCCCAAGAACCACGCGGGCGATGGCTTGGTTCCGGCTCCGCACGACCCAGCGAAGCGCTATCCGCCATCCATGCTCACTTCTGATCTTGCGCTGCGCGTGGACCCTGCCTATGAAAAAATCTCGAGGCGTTTCGCTCAAGACCAAGCTCAGTTTGCGGAAGCGTTCGCCAAGGCGTGGTACAAGCTGACGCACCGTGACATGGGACCGATCGCTCGGTACTTGGGGCCTTTGGTGCCCAAGGAACCACTTATCTGGCAGGATCCGGTTCCACCGGTCGATCATCCTTTGATTGCCGGCGAGGAGATATTGGCCCTGAAGGCCCGAATTCTCGATTCTGGCCTTTCCGTTTCACAGCTGGTGACGACGGCCTGGGCGTCGGCATCGACATTTCGCGGCTCCGATAAGCGCGGCGGGGCCAACGGAGCCCGCATTCGTTTGGCGCCGCAGAAAGACTGGGAAGTCAATCAACCCCTCCAACTGGCGAAGGTCCTGCAGACGCTCGAGCAGGTTCAGAGGGCATTCAACCAATCAACGTCCGATGGGAAGAAGGTTTCGCTCGCCGATCTCATCGTGCTGGGCGGCAATACGGGCGTAGAGGTGGCGGCGAAGAACGTGGGTTACAACCTAGCAATTCCGTTTAAACCCGGCCGCACGGATGCGTCGCAAGAGCAAACCGACGTCCATTCGTTTACTTTCCTCGAACCGACCGCAGACGGGTTTCGAAACTACCTCGGAAGTAAGCACACTAGTTCGCCCGAACAGGCACTGGTCAATCGAGCGCAACTATTGACGTTAACGGCTCCGGAAATGTCAGTTCTTATCGGCGGCCTGCGTGTAATGAATAGCAACGTCGGAGGTTTCCCACACGGTGTCTTCACGATGCGCCACGAGGCGTTGAGTAATGACTTCTTTGTGAACCTGCTCGACATGCGCACGCGGTGGGAAACGTCCTCCGAATCGGCAGGTACTTTCTATGGGCGCGATCGCACGACGAACGAGTTAAAGTGGACCGCTACCCGTGTGGACTTGATCTTCGGTTCGCACGCCCAGCTTCGGGCAATCGCTGAAGTCTATGCGTCCGACGATGCAAAGGAGACCTTTGTGAACGACTTTATTGCGGCATGGACGAAGATCATGAACCTCGATCGGTTCGAAATTGCCTGATTCCTCCGCGTACTCCGCGAAGCGAGGCAGCCCGCCGCTATGAACGTCCCAGAATATATGAAAACCACGCCGGCACCAGGCATTCGCATCCCTTACGGTAAGGAAGCACCCGATCAGTTCGGTGATCTACGCGTGCCTACCGGCCCCGGCCCCTTCCCGGTTGCCGTCGTCGTGCACGGGGGCTGGTGGCGCTCGATGTTCGCTCTCACCTACGCCGGCTGGATGTCCGAAGCGCTGACGACGGCCGGGGTTGCCACCTGGAATATCGAGTACCGCCGGGTCGGCAATGGCGGCGGCTACCCCAACACCCTTTATGACGTCACCGCGGCGCTGGGCGAGCTACGCCTGATCGCGGCCGACTATCCGCTCGATCTCACGCGTGTCGTCGTGACCGGGCACTCCGCCGGCGGACACGTTGCCGGCTGGCTCGCCGCGAAGCCAACGCATCGCGCCCTCGACAAATTCGGTGAGCCGTTTCCGCTGATCGGCGCCGTCCCGGTGGCCGGCGCGCTGGATCTCAAGCTCGTCTCTGAACTGGGCGTAACCGACATGGTCGGCAGCCCGGCGCACGATTTCCTTGGCGGTACGCCCGCCGACGTACCGAAGAACTACGTACTCGCCTCACCCGCGGAGTGGTTGCCGACCGGGATCCCGGTCGTTGCCATTCATGGCAGCCGGGACGACGTCGTGCCCGTGGAAATATCGCGCCGGTACGTCTCGCGTGCGCAGGCCGCGGGCGACCCCGCCAAACTGATCGTGCTCGATGGTGTCGAGCACTTCGCACCGTTCGATCCGTCGACTAGCGCCGGCAAGACCGTGCGCGACACGGTCCTGGGGCTGTTGAAACCATAGGGACCGCAAACAATGCGAGTCAAATTTGGTACCTTGGAATGGGGCGAGAGAAGCTGCGGCGTGCTGACGCGGCCAGAACGTTTTCACTTCCTACGCAACATGGCGTTCCTTGCAGCCCGAGAAGTCACTGACGTGATCCGAACTGAACTCGGCTTGTTGAAGCCGATTAATCTCGAGCTTTCGGATTTGGCCCCACCAGACACACGCATGGTCAAAGATGTGGAAGAGCATGCGGACGCCACGCATACGCGAGATCTGTTGTCCCACAGTTACCGCACGTATTACTTCGGCGCGATGCTCGCTTCGTATCACAAGTTCAAATACGACAGGGAGACATTCTTTGCAGCCGCTCTTTTGCACGACATTGGTCTCACCGAGTCGAGGATCGCGCCGCTGACGCAATGTTGCTTCGCTGTGAGTGGAGGTCGCCAGGCGCGTGCCTTTTTGGTCGATAAACATCATCCGACCGCCCAAGCGCAAGTCGTTGGGGACGCGATTTCGGCGCATCTCAACTTGTATGTGCCCGTTCGTCAGTACGGTGAGGTCGCATCACTGGTAGCGAAAGGGGCCGTCTGCGACCTCTTTGACTTTGAGAAACGTAAGCTGCCCGAACGCTTCAAAAGTGACTTGCTGCGCAGATATCCTGCCGGTGACATGCGAGCGGCTTTGCTATCTGAGGAACCCCTCGCGAGAAACACTCGGCTTGATATCGGTAGGCAACTCTCGGGAGGACTGCCCGAACACATTTGGATTTACGACATCAAATAGAATTCACATTACACCGGACTGCTCGTCGCCGACCATTTACGTCCCAACTCGCTCTTTAAAGTGACCGGACAACCTACCTCGAGGAGCCAGGTATCCGAAGAGGAATAGCTGGGACGTGACCAATTGATTTTGACCGAAGCCGTACAGTAAACGACCACGTCCATGCCATGGCGACAACTCATCCGCGGAGCCGCGCTATCTCCGCCCGGGCCGCCGTCACGAGCTCTTCATTAGTATGTGCATGTCCCCAGAGTCCCCAACCGCCGGGCGTGGCTTCCGTCAGAAGGACCCAGGTGCGCTTCTTCAGCTCCGGATCTTTTGCAGCCGTGGCCACGAGCTCGGTTAGTTGGGCTACGAGCGCAAGTTGCTTGTCACGGTCTAACGCACCGGCGTTGGTCAAGACCTGGACTCGGACGTAGTTCTCATCGCCGTCCACATTGGCCATGGTCCCTCTCGGCATTTCGTGGACGAAGGCGGCCGTGTTCTTGCGAAACATTGCAATGTCGGGGACGCCTTCAACTGCCTTGATGAGCGCGGCGGCATCGGCCGCGACTTTGTGGGTGTCGGTGAAAGTGCCGGCCGCGGCATAGATGTCAATCATGGGCATGAGAGTCTTCTCCTTAAATCGGTAAAATAGCCATTGGGCCATTCCGTCCCGGGTTTGATCAGTCGTAGATTTCTTAGCGGCCTTTGCGGTTATGAGGCACCTAACTCGGCGCTCGGGCGGTAGGCGTTGCCGATTGCACACCAACCTCATTCATCGAAGCCGGCGGCCGACATCAACTGTGTTGCGGTTGGCAAGGGACGACCATGCAACGTACATCCGGCGGCCCGCGCGACGTCATCGGTCCAGGTCAGAATCTGTGCAGCGGGATTGCGTCGGCAATGAGCTATCAAGAGATCGCGAAACGCGGACTTGAAGTTGAGTCGAGGAAAGATCGCCAGAATATTTGCGACGATCTCAGGCGGGACCTGATCCAAGCCAAATCCCAGGAATTCCAAACCCGCCCCAAAATGGACAAGGGCCACTTCGGCGGCCATTCTCGGTGCGATCCCCGGGGAAGTGTGCAAGGCAATGGCTTCCCATACTTTCTCTGCGCGCGCGGGAGGGACTTTGTACTTTTCGCAAAACGCTCGAGCCGCATCGGCACCATCCACCTCGAAGCGATTCTCGCCCGCATAGGCGGGCACCAGTCCAAGATCGTGAAGCAGGGATCCGCAAAAGGCGATCTCCTCGTCAATTACCGTGCGGCCCGTGGCTTTTACGGCAAGGCTGCCGAAGACATACGTTCGAATGCAGTGGTTGTAGAGAAACTTGGGCGACGTTTCGGCCAGCAGGTCGACCGCCGAATTGCATAGTGTCGTGTCGGGAAATTGCACACCGGCGACGGAAACTAGTTTATTTGCCATGGGTCGAAAGCGGACCTCAGTTTCAATACGGTGCGTATGCAGACTCGGATGCTAGGAATGCGATAGCCTGGCGGGTAAAGGACTCATGGAATTGAAACAGGGAGCCATGTCCGGAGTCCGGATAAGTCATGAGAACGGCGTTCGGCAGATGGGCGCTTAGCCAATATGAGTTCGAAACGGGAATCATGTCGTCAAAGATGCCATTTATCACGAGCGTGGGATGGTCGATTTTCTCGAGTTCCGCAAACCGCTCGCCCGATGCGTGCTCCCAGTCACGAAAAGCTGCCATTTGCGCCTGAGCCACGACCGGCCCAGAGACAGGCTCCCGATCTTCGCTGCGTTGCATGAGCCGCTGAATAAACTCGGCGCCGGCAGACTGGCTCGATTTGGTCGGTGCAAAAAAGATCTTCTGCAGCACGGCGTATCCTTTGAGGGTCGGATCCGCGAGGTGCTTGGCAATGCGGGGCTTGTCGAGGTGCATGATGTCCTCACCGCCTCTGGGCGCTGTCCCGACGAGAATTATTCTACGGAAAATCGAAGAACGTTCGAGCGCCATTTGCTGAGCGACCATGCCACCTAACGAGAAACCAAGGACGTCGCACGTCTTCAACTTCAACGCGTCCAGGAAGGCCTGGGCGTGCATGGACATGCCGGCGATGGTCGTTGGCACCGAGCCGCTGGATCGCCCTAGACCAGCGTTTTCAAACAGGATTACTTCTCGGTCCATCGCGAGCGGGTCTGTCACAGCCGGATCCCAATTATCGAGCGTTCCGGTGAAGTGTTGCAGGCATAGCAGCGGAAGTTTCGACCCGGAGCCGAAGCGCCGATATGCGTACCGCTCGTTTCCGGCCTGAATAAATCGCGTGGGGGTGGTGACGATGCTGGGGCCATTCTTAGTCGACATGGAACTTACTCCTAAGCAAGACTTGAAATTGCAGTTCGGCGGCGAATATTCGGCTTAACTGAGCACGAAGCAGCCGAAAACAATTGCAGTTGGCACCGGCGCCGAAGTTGTATCAATCAATGGGCCTCAACGCTTGCGCAAAACCCGCGCTTTTGCGGTTTTCAATGGCAGACCTACGCATTTGTTGAGGTTTTCGTGGCTGCCTCCTAGAGATATTTCGTAGAACGGGCGTTTCTAACGATTCGATGTCCGCAGTTTCAGAGGCTACACGTTGCGGGTGGTCTGCGCTACCGGGACGCGCGCGCGCCGCCAAGCACCGGGAGCCTCTCCCACAAGGCGCGTAAAGAGCCGCGAGAGGTGTGATTGGTCAGCAAGTCCGCAATCGAGCGCGATCTGCTTCAACGGTGCGACACTGGTCAGCAGCATTGTTTGCGCACGTTGAACGCGCATGCGCACTATGTAGGCATGTGGCGATTCTCCAAAGCTTCGGCGGAACGCCCGGGCAAAATGTGAGTCACTGAGGTTAGCGCTTGACGCTAGATCGCTAATGCGGAGCGTCGAACTCAGATTCGCATCGATGAAATCGCATGTCTTGCGCATTTGCCAGAGCGGAAGAGCGCCCCGAAGGGGTGACCTTAGTGTTGGCAGGACGCGTTTCTCAGCTACCACGTCGCGCAACTCGAGGTCGACCTGTTCGGCCGCAATCCGAATGCGCTGTTCAGGCAGAGTGCGATTCGTCTGCGGGCGGCTGTTGATTGTGCAAAGGAGCTCGGCGACCGCACTCTGCAAGCGTGCCAAATCCGCCTTTCGGTTGGCCGGCTCTTGCGAAGGGGAGCATTCTGTTTGGGTGCCCGCGACCGATACCGAGATCTGAGGCGACGCGGTGAATCTTGTTCCTTGCAGCGGTGGCGGATCTGTCTCAACCATTATTTTCACCTCACGCGGGGCCCGGCGCGATTCGGGCGACACCTTGACGATAGGCAGTAGACTTACAACGTAGCAACCTCGCGAGCTCACCGGCTTGCGGGAATCCTTCGATTTTGTAGATTCTTATTCATCAGACGATGGCTATGTGCTGCTGGTGGGAATTCCACAACGGCGCAGGCAAGCAATCTCGCACTTTTCACTCGGCTTAGCGTGGCGCCGATGTATCGCCCTGCCATCCTCCACCCAGCGCCTTGAATGTCGCGATCTGATCCTCGATTAACGTGGAGTCCGATGCGGAAACCGCGGCATCGAGCGCCACCAGCGATTGCTCGGTCGTCAGTAGATCGAGCGGACTCAGGGAACCGGCTGCCAATTGATCGCGAGCGATGTCGAACGAACGGTGTATCCTGATCTGGGCACTCACCAAGGCTTGATGTTGGTCCAGTGCGGCTCTGTAAGTGGTCAACGCCTGCTCGGTCTCCTTCAACGCTGTGAGGACAGCCGAATCAAACGTGGCGAGCGCTGCCGCCTCGGCGGCCTTGGCTTGCCGAATCTGCGCCCGAGCCCGTACCTGATTTGGGAAGGTCCAGCTGATCGCCGGGCCCACCCCCCAGGATAATCCGGCATTCGTGCTCAGTTGTGATATCTCAGTTCCCGTGCCCCCATAGAAGGCACTCAAGCGAATAGTCGGATACAAATCGGCGGTCGCAACACCAATTCCAGCGGTCGATGCGGCCAGGCGACGTTCGGCCTGACGCACGTCGGGACGACGGCTAATCAGCGACCGACCGTCGCCGACCGGAATTGGAACAGCCAGGCGGGGCGGAGCGGTGCAGGAGTCAAGTTCACGGGGCGCATTCGCGGGCGCGCGGCCGAGCAGTGCCGTGACCTCGAAGAGTGCAACGCTCCGAAGACCACTCAGCTGCGGTATGGTCGCGCCCACCTGGTCGACCAGAGCGCGTGCCCGCTCGACGTCGAATTCAGAACCCTGGCCAGCGTCGAAACGCTGTTGAGTAATCTCGGCTTGATGCGACACAATATCAAGTGAGTGACGCGCCACGGCGAGCTGCTCGCCGAGCGCGCAGACCTCGGCATAGCCACGCGCGGTCTGGGCCGCGATGAACACTCTCACCCCATCACGCGTGGCCGCGACGGAATCGGCGTTCGCATTTGCCTGCTCGATGGCCCGATGGACGCGACCAAACAGGTCCACTTCGTAGGCCACCTCAAATAGATCCTCGAAAAGCCAGAGCGTTTGCGGCTGATGGCCCCCAAACTCCAAGATCTCATTGGTTACCGGATCGCGCCCGTAGACGCCGCCCGCGATGGCCTCGGTGGAGGGGTAGCGAGCGGCGTGGACCGCCGTTACGACGGCCCGAGCGGCAGCCAGATTGGCATCCGCCGCGCGCAGGTCGCGATTCGCGAGTAAGGCTTCGCGGACCAATGCGTCGAGCCGAGCATCGTTGTAGAGTTGCCACCAGCGATCGGGGGGCGCGGCGGTTGTCTCGAGAGTGGAGTCGAGGGATACAAGCGGCGCGACGGCGCCGGCGGGCAAAGGTGGTAGGTGATAGTTAGGCCCCACGTGACAGCCGATCAAGCTGCAGGCAAGGGCCGCCAGCGCTGCCGCGGCCGCCCGATACACAAAGACGGCTTGCCTCACGGGCGCCCCGAGCGATGCGTCGGGAACAGGGGCATCGCAGATGCAGGCCCCTCAGGGGCGGCGTTTCGAAACACCACGATCAGAAGTGCAATGGCGGTCAAGAAGCCCACGGCGACGAAACCGTCCATGACCGACTGGGTGGTCGCGGCAGCGCGTACCACATTGCTCAGCACGAGTTGACCGCGATGCGCGGCGCCCGCCACGTCAACGGCACGCGTCGTCGCGGACCCGTAGGTACCTAGTCTCTGTAGCACCCTGGAGTCGCCGCTCTGTAGGTGCTGACCAATCAAATTCGATGCCACCTGCTCGCGCATCCGGGTGAGTGTCGTGATGAATGCCGATCCGACCTCTCCGCCCATCAGGCGTGCGGTCTGCAGTACTGCACCGAAAGTGAGTGCATCCTTCAATTGCAGATGGAGAATCCCGAAGAAGATGACGCCTGAGAGAGCAAAGCTCTGTCCGAGCGCCTGCAGCAATGCAGATGGAAGGAACTGGGTCGATCCCCATATGGGCGTAAGGTTGTAGGCGACCATCAGGCACGCCACGCTGATGAAGATAAAGCCGATCGCGGCGACCAGGCGCGCGTCGGATCGTCGCAGCATGAGCGCCGCGAGCGGACAGAAAATGAGCTGTGGCACGGCAATCCAAATGAGGGTATCGCCCACCTCAAGGGCGCGATAGCCCCTTACTGCGCCGAGATAAAGGGGGATCAAATAGCTGGTGGCCAATACCGTCAAGCGGAAGAACGCGATCAGCAAAAACTGGCTGGGCATGGGCGAGCCAAAAACGACCTTCAGGTTAATTAGCGGGTTAGGCGTTCGAGCCTCATGCACAAAAAAAGCCACCAAAAGTACGGTGCCGCCGACAAGAAGCGCACACACCAAACCCGAGTTGAGCCAATCGAGTCGATTGCCCTGGTCGAGAGCTGCATAGATCAGCGCGAGCCCTGCCCCTCCCGCCAGAAGTGCATAGATATCGAAGGGAGGCCTGGTGATGATCGGCTTGTTAGCGACCCGGTGAAGGCACAGGGTCATGATCAGTGCGAGAGGTACGTTTTGCCAAAAAATCCAGCGCCAAGAGTGGTGTTCCGTGTACCACCCTTCGAGAGAGGCAGAAATGTTCAGAGACAGTTCCAGGTTGAGGGCATACACCGCAATACCAAATGCCCAATACTTTGGCGGCATGTTGAGTAACACGAAGCTCAAGGTCAGCGGGATGAAGAAGCCGGAGGCAAGTCCCCCCAGAAACTGCATGGCCAGAATACTGGGCAAGGTTTCACAGAATGGTGTCAACAACGATACAATCGCGAACAAAAGAGAAGTCCAGATCAACACGCGTCGTGCACCGTAGGCCGCTCCCATCCAAACCGCGAGGAGCGTGACGAACATCTGGGCCACGGTTTGCGCGGTCGTGATCCAGGCGCCCTCGTCGAACCCAGCGCCGACTGCCCCGCGGATGTCCGCCAAGCCGAAAGTCGATAGGCGTCCGTTCAGCGTTGAAATGAAAGCGCCCATGAGAACTGCCGCCAAGCCCAGCCACGGGATGGTCATCGGCGGCGCGAGAGTGTTGGGCGCGGAGCCTCCAATTGGCGGCGAGGCCGCGCTCGTGGTCACGGCCGTTTGTCCCGGGCATCGATCCTCGCCACAACCGACATTCCAGGAGCGAGCCGATCCGCGAGTCCGTCCATGTCGTCAATCGCAATTTTGATGGGGATGCGCTGCACCACCTTGGTGAAGTTGCCGGTGGCGTTATCGGGCGGTAAGAGGGCAAACTCCGCTCCGGAAGCCGGTGCAAACGCGAGCAAATGGCCATGCAGGGTGTGCCCCGGAAAGCTGTCGACGGTGATTTCAGCCCGCTGGCCGAGGGCCATGTGCGTGATCTGAGTCTCCTTGTAATTGGCGATAATCCAGATGCTCTTGGGTGTCAGGGTGGTGATTTGAGTACCGGCACCGACCAGCTGGCCCGGTTTGATCTGCCGATGGCCGAGGACGCCGTCTTGCGGAGCCGTGATGGTGGTGTAGTCCAGGTTGAGCTGCGCCACCACGAGACCGGCGCGAGCAATTTCGAGCGCCGCCTCGTTCTGATCTAGTTGACCATCGAGCACCGCGAGCGCGCGCTCCGCCGCGCTTGCTTGCGCCCGATTTTGGGCCAGCTGTGCCTCGAGCTGAGCATGAGTCGTCTCGAGCTTCTCGCGCACCTCGACGGAAGACGATCCGGTCTCATAGAGTCGCGTCTGGCGTGCAAGGTCCCGACTGTTCTGATCGTGCACGGCGCTGGTCGCGGCCACGACCGCACGTGCGGCCTCGATGTTCGACAGTTGCAGTTCTCGCTGCGCCCTCAGCGTGCGCCCTTGCGCCGCCGCCGAAGCGATGCTCGCAGACGCTTGAGCCACAGCCGCGCGGTAATCGTCATCGATCAGCTGCGCCAACACCTGGCCTTTGTGCACCTGCTCGTAATCCTCGATTGGCAGCTCGCGCAGATACCCCGCCACTTTCGAGGTCACGGGCGTTAGGTCGGACTCGAGATAGGCATCATTGGTTCGTTGCCACCCTGCCCCGCCCTCCCAGCGATTCCAGTTGGTCGTAACGATCACGATAATGGCAATCGTTACAATGAATACCAGGATTCGCCACGAAAATTCGAAAGCCTTATTCCAGTCAAGTGAAGGCATGGTTTTGAAAAGCTTCCGTACGGTCGTTGTAGCTGGCGCATTGAGGGTTAGGCCGGGACGGAGCCTGCATGGTCGCCATCGATCAGCCTCGTGCCGTAAGGTCTTGGGTAAAGACCACGTGTACCCCCGGTCGGGGATTGGCCACCGCCTCAAGGGCCACTCGGGCGATCGTCGAAGCAGGATTGGCCCGAAGTCGTCGCGGCAAGATTGGCCCAAAAGCCTGAACGATGCGCAAGACGATGCTTTCACGCAGGCGAAATTCTCCTCGCTCGCCTTCAATGATCATGGGGCGCAAGATCGTTAGGGACTTAAAGCCCACGCTTTGGATGTCCATCTCCGTTTGCCCCTTGGTCCTTGGATAAAAAAATCGGGAGGATGAAGAAGCACCGATGGCCGATACCAGTGCGAACGCCTCCGCGCCGCGCTGCTGGGCCGCCCGAGCAAACACCACGGGAAGGTCATGATCCACCCGATAAAATGATTTCTGTGAGCCGGCTTTTCTCATTGTCGTGCCAAGCGCGCAAACGACGGCGTCAATCGACCACGACTCGATCGCCTGTGGCAGCAGCGATTCAAGCTCTGCGGTCACCGGATTGCTGAGTTTGCCGTGCGCTGGGAGGGCGTTGCGAGTTGGGGCAATTACGGCAGCCACTCCTTGATGTTCGAGCGCAAGCTGCAGGACGGCTCTGCCCACCACGCCGGATGCTCCGAGTAGCAGAAGACGCACCATGGCTAGGCAGACTCCAGAATGGCGGTGACGCCGAGTCCACCCGCCGCGCAAATGGAGACCAAAGTCCGACCCGCTCGGCCGGTTCGCTGTCGATGTAGCGCGAGCTGCTTTGCAGCCCCGCCCACAATTTGGGCGCCTGTGGCCGCGAACGGGTGACCCAGCCCGACCGATCCACCGTTGATATTGAGGCGCGCCCGGTCGATGACCCCGAGCGCCGCCGAACGGCCCAGAGCACGGCGGCAAAAGTCATCACTTTCCCAGGCCGCCAGCGTGCAGAGTACCTGGCCGGTGAATGCCTCGTGGATTTGGTAGTAGTCAAAGTCCTGCAGCGTCAGATCATTGCGATCAAGCAATCGCGGCACCGCATAGGCCGGCGCCATCAGTAGACCTTCCGCACTCGGACCGAAGTAGTCCACGGCGGCGGTCTCCGCGTCCACGAACCATGCCTCCGGCGTTTGATGGTTGGCGAGGGCCCATCTTTCGGAAGAGAGCAACACGGCGGCAGCGCCATCGGTGAGCGGCGTCGAATTGCCCGCGGTGAGCGTGCCGAACCCTGACGTTCGATCGAACACTGGCGGCAGCCGTGCCAACTTGTGGAGCGAGGTGTCGGCGCGCAGGTTGTTGTCCCGCGTCAACCCTAGGTAGGGAATCACCAGACCCTGGTAAAAGCCGTTGGCGTATGCCTGCAATCCGCGGGTATGGCTTGCGAGGGCCAGTTCATCCTGGGCCGCACGGGAGATGTGCCAGTGGCGGACCATTTGTTCGCAATGCTCTCCCATGGAAAGCCCGGTACGCCGTTCATTGACGTTGGGCACCGAGGGGATGAGCATGGAAGGCCGAAGCCGGGACAGCACACGCAGCCGCTCCACACTGCCTTTGGCACGATTGAGACCCAAAACCAGTCGGCGTAACTGCTCGCTAATGGCAACGGGTGCATCGGATGCGGAGTCTACTCCACCGGCAATGCCGACTTCGATTTGGCCCATGGCTATCTTGTTGCCGACGAGGATTGCGCTTTCCAGAGAGGTGGCGCAGGCCTGTTGCACATCATACGCGGGAGTCTCTGGAGCGAGCCCGCTCGCTAGACTTGCATCGCGCGTCAGGTTGAAGTCGCGCGTGTGTTTAAGGACGGCACCCGCTGCGACTTCGCCCAGTCGCCGGCCCTCCAATCCGAAGCGCTCGACTACACCTTTCAAAGTTGCAGTGAGCATGTCGAGATTGCTGGCGGCGGCGTAATTCGTGTTCTGACGCGCGAAAGGAATTCGCACACCTCCCAAGATCGCGACGCGACCTGCGGCGTTCATCATTGTCCCCTAGAGGAGGTCATAGCGGCGTCCGGGGAGATAAAGGCGACCCGAGCAGCAAGCGGGCCGCATTTCCCGTGCCGGCGCCGAAAAGCTCCGCACTTTCAAATCGGTATCGCGGCGCGAGCACCTTGTGCGCCTAGTATTCGAACCACCCTTTGAGCGCCTGATTCTTCGCGTCGCTGAAGGGTGAATAGAGATGCTCGATCGCGACGTCGGGCGGGGAGATCAGCATGGACTTAGCGTGACTGAGTGCATCGAACCCATATTTTCCGTAGTAGTGGCCCATTCCGGCGGATCCTGTGCCACCGAAGGGCATCGTCTCGACAAACAAATGAACGTTCACAAGGTTCACCCCGCCACCGCCGTACGAGAGTTCGCCGATGAAACGGTCGATAGTCTTCTGATCGCGGCTGAAGATAAACCCGGCGAGCGCACGCGGGGTCGCTGCCATGCGTTTCATCGCCTCGTCGAAGGACTTGAATGTCAGGATTGGGAGGATGGGACCGAATATCTCATCCTCCATGATTTTGTCCTCCCAGGTGATGGGATACAGGAGCGTCGGGTCGAGGTAGTGCGATTGCGGATCGGATTTGCCACCGGCAATTACCTTGGAGGGGTCAATGAGTGAGGCCAACCGCTCCACTGCGCGTGCGTTGATGATGCGGGAATAATCCGAATTGGATTTCGGATCTTTGCCAAAGAGTTCCAGCAGCGCCTTCTTGGCTTCCGCGACGAAAGCTCCTGCGATGGATTCGTGAACATAGGCGTAGCCTGGCGAAGTGCACCACTGGCCGCCCCACGCCATCGCGCCCCACACGATTTTTTTTGCGGCGTCCGGTACGTTGGCGGTCTGGTCAACGACGGCAGGGTTCATGCCACCGAGTTCGAGAAGGACGGGCGTGAGGTTCTCTGCTGCGGCGCGTGCGACGATCTTGCCGACCACCGTGCTGCCGGTAAAAAAGATATAGTCGAAAGACAACTTCAGAAGCTCGGTGTTCTGTTCCTTGCCGCCGGCCACGACGGTCACGGCTGCCGGGTCGAAATATTTGGGGACCAGGTCCAGCAACACGTCGGTGGTTGCCGGCAGCGCCTCACTCAATGTGAGAAGACAGGTGTTCCCTGCCGCGAGTGCGGCCAATGCTGGGCGAATCAGCAGCAGCAAGGGCCCGTTGAAAGGACCAATGATCAGCGCGACGCCATAAGGCTCTCGATAGACGATCCCCCTGTGGCCGGTTTTGGCGAGGAAACGGGGCACGGGCGCTTCAACTGGCTTCATCCACTCCTTCAGCTGGCTTTTCTGGACCTCCGTCTCGCCCGCTGAGGCTTGGGTCTCGAAGATGACCTCCTGCGAGGCCGTCTTGAAGTCTTTGGCCATCGCCTCCTGGAAGCGCTTTTCGTTCTCTCTGATCATGCGCGCCATGCGGTCGAGCTGTTCGACGCGCCACTCGTAAGTGCGGGTGATTCCTGAGGCGAAGAGCGCCTTTTGCGCGTCGAAGATTTTCTGAAATCGATTCATGGCAGCCTCGCTCAAAATATGAAACCTATTCTCAAAAGTCAGACGCTACGGTCCGTCGCGCTCGACGTCCCTGTCGGTCTTCGGTCAAATGCGCCTAGAGAGCGCTCGCCTTGATTGCGTTGATGGCCGTGTTGTCCCAATAGCAATCCAAGCGCGAGATCTTGCCGTCCGTGTTGAACCGTACGATGTAAGCGTGGGCGATCCGCCCGACCTCACCTTTTTTTACGAGGCTAGGTACATCCGCAGGCATCGTTCCGCCGACCAGCGCCTGCACTACGATGGTGTTCTCTTCGGCTTGGATCATCTCGACGATGTCGGCCCCAAAGTCGGGGACGGCCTGCGGAAAGCCGCGCCAAATTTGTTCAAGGCCACCCCGGATTGGCACGACACTGTTCTTGCCGTAGGGGACATATCGCCCTTGCGCCCCCTCAGCGCAAAGAGTGAGCATACTGTCGACGTCATGCGCGTCATAAGCAGCAAAGAATTGCTTGGTGATCGCTTTGAAATCTCTACTCACGTAAGCCTCCGTGTCAGCACGCCAAATATCGATGCGCCTGCTTAGCTCATGGTCAGAACCATCCGAAATCGCGCCTGTCCCGCCATCATCCTTGCGTATGCCTCGGCGGCTCTCTCGAGCGGCATGGTCTCCACCATGGCCGACACGTCGGTTATTGTGCTGAACCGGAGCGTTGCGTCGCCGGCCGCTGGGGTTCCTGTCAACGCCCCTTCGACAGCTAAACTCTGGAACAACAGTGCGAAGGCCGACAATTCGATTGGCTCGTCGGTGGCGCCGAGCGAGATCACGACCCCGCCACGGCGCAGTCCGTTGACGGCGGCCGCGACCGCCTTGCCACCGGAGGCAGTGGCTAAGACGACCGTCGCGCCCCCGAGAGCCTGGAGTGACTTGGCAACGTCGGAGACTGTGCTGTCGACATAATGGTGCGCGCCCAATTTCTTCGCGAGCTCCGCTCGATCGCCGGCGCCACGATCGATTCCGACGACCTCGAAGCCCATGCGGCGAGCGTATTGCACGCCAAGGTGCCCCAGCCCTCCCACTCCGAGTATTGCGACGAGATCGCCTGCTCGCGCGGGGGAGTTTCGCAGAGCGCTGAATGTCGTGAGGCCTGCGCACAGCAGTGGGGCGGCATCCACGGAGGACAGATCGTCGGGCACGGACATCAGCCCGCTGGTCTTGGCAATCATCGACTCGGCATAGCCACCGTCCTGCTGAACGCCGGTGTAACTCTGGTTCTTGCAGTTGACGAGATCGCCGTCGCGGCAGTACTCACAATACCCACAGCTACCGCCGAGGAAGCCAACACCGACTCGCTGCCCAACGGTCCAACCTTGAACGTCTTCGCCGATGGCGTCGATCCGACCCACCGCCTCGTGACCCGGTACCCGCGGCCACTGGATTGGCAGGACTCCCTCCACCGTCGCCGAATCTGAGTGGCACACGCCGCAGGCCTCTACTCGTATTCGAACATGACCTGGCGGGGGCTCAGTGAAGGGTTTCTGGACAAGTTCAAGCTTGCCCGGTGCTACCGCTTGTACGGCTCGATATGTCGTTGCCCGCTGACCCATGATTAGTCTCCGTTAGAACCGGTTCGAACGAACCCCACCCTGTACAATGGACCGACGCTATCGCGCGCCTTCATCAGCGGATGATCCGCGGTCTTGACAAATGGCCACTAGGAAACCCGACGATGACCTAGGAACGCTATCAATGCGCCGCAACTGAGGCTTGCGGAAAACCGGCGCTTTTGTTGTTTTTTCTTGAAGACGTCCGGAAGAAGTTGGTGCGCTGCTACGCGATCCTTAAAGGCAACCCAGTGCTGTAGACACGTCAAAGAGATCTCTTGGGACTGTGCCGGAGATCTCCGTCACGATCCCTTGAATCGATGGGGCACGATTCCGAGTCGTTTCATCTTCGATTCGAGTGTTTGTCTTGGCATCCCTAGGATTGCGGCGGCGCCCTTCGCGCCCGATACTCTCCCCGAAGCCTCCCGCAAGGCGCTCTCAATCATTGCCCTCTCTCGGCCAGCAATATCAGAACCCAAAGTCACGCGACGTGAAGCGACTCTAGGACTTTCGGTTCCTAACCAGTTCGCTTCGACGGAGAAGATGTCCCCTTCACAGAGTATGACCGCGCGTTCAATTACGTTCTGCAGTTCGCGTACATTGCCGGGCCACGCGTAGCCTTCAAAGAGATCCAGTGTCTCTTTGCTGACGCGACGAAACCGCTTTCCGGCTTTCTGAGCGTAACGCTCGACCAAATATTGGACCAATAAAGGAATATCACCCGGCCGGTCACGAAGCGCTGGCAACTTGATCGGGAACACGTTTAAGCGGTAGAAGAGATCCGCGCGGAAGGTGCCTTCATTGATTCCACGATTCAGATCTCGATTGGTCGCAGTGAGCACCCGCACATCGACAGAAATCGGACGTTCCGCGCCCACGCGACTGAATTGTCGTTCCTGCAGCACACGAAGAAGGGCGACCTGAGTCTCAAGCGGCAACTCTCCGATCTCGTCCAAAAATAGCGTTCCGCCTTCGGCGGATTCGAAGCGCCCCACACGGCGCTGAGTGGCACCCGTAAACGCTCCCTTCTCGTGCCCGAACAACTCCGAGGCAATAAGCGACGGTGGAATTTCTGCGCAATTTACAGTGACAAAGGCGCGACTCGATCGCTTCGAGCGGTTGTGAATCGCGCGCGCGATCAATTCTTTGCCAGTCCCAGTTTCTCCTAGAATTAAAACCGTGGAATCCGTCGGAGCGACTTTTTCCACTTGGATCAACACGCGGCGCAGCGCGGGTGCGGATCCTACCACCTGTTCGAACATTGAGGAGCGCACCAAGTCCTCGCGCAACAGAATGGTTTCGTTGCGCATGCGAATTTCCGCATGCTTGCGGTCTTCGACGTCCGTCGCCGTCGCAAACCAGCGCACAACGAGTCCGGATTCATCAAGGACAGGTTTGTAGCGGAAGAGAAACCAGCGATAGCTTCCGTCTTTGGCAGCGAGTCTTTGTTCGAGTTCGAAGGGCGCGCCGGCAGACAGCGCCCCTTCTCGCTCCGCCTGCACGCGCTCCGAGTCATCCGGATGAAGACCGGCGTGAAACCACGCTCCCGGAGCCGCCTGTTTGACTTCGTCCAACGTCGAGCCACGATAGTCAAGCATCGTTTGATTCGCCTGGAGCACGGTGCCGTCGCCATCGAGGACCAGCACACATTGGGGCATAAAGTCGATCAACTGTCGTAGCTCGCGCTCGTCCTGTCGAAGCTTGTTCTCCGAATGCTTGTGATCATCGATGTCCGTGGCCGTCGAATACCAGCGCGTGGTGCGACCGTTGGCGTCGAGCAATGGGTTGTATTGGCTCAAGAACCAGCGGTAAGTGCCGTCTTTGCGGCGCACCCGTTGCTCGAGTTCAAAGGGGGCCGTGAGGGCGAGAGCGCTTTGCCGAAATTCGCGCAGTCGCTCGAGGTCTTCTGGGTGGATGATCCGCTCACGAAACCCCTCGCCTCGAACCTCCTCGACGGTGAGACCTGCGTAGTCGAGAGCGACGCGATTAGCATACATTGCCGTCCCATAGGGATCGAGCACGAGGATTGCCTGAGCAATGGCATCGGTCGTGCGGCGAAGTTCTTCTTCCGAATCGCGCATATTTTCGAGAGCTTGGGTGAGCGTCTCATGCGACCGTTGGAATTCGATGGCGAGGTGCGCGATACATCCGGCAGACTCGGTCAACGCAAGGTCTGCATCCGTGGGGGCGCCGGGCTCACTCGAATAGACCGCGAACGTCCCGAGAACTCGGTTGTCATTGGTTAGAATTGGCTGAGACCACGCTGCGCGTATGCCACATCGAAGCGCCAACTCGCGATGCTCTTCGTAGCGCCAGTGCGGCTCGGTCGCAACGTCTTCCACGATGACAGGAGTCTTCAGACATGTGGCGGTGCCGCACAGGCCGATTTCCCGTGCAACCGGTAAGGGCGAGATCGCCCGCATCCACTCTGGCGAAATCTCCGGACCCGCTTTCGGCCAGAGCTTTTTCCCGTCCGGATCTACCAGCAGGATCACCGTTTTTGATGGAGCTACCTGACAATCAATTGCAGCACACAGCTGATTGAGGGTGTCGGTCAGACTTGCGCCGTTGATTATCATTTCCAGCGTGCGCATCTGCGCGGCGTGCAGCGATTGCCTCCGCCTTCGATCTTCTGCGATCGTCAGTCCTTTGCGATTGGCTTGCTGCACCATGTTAGCGGTCTGCTGCCGGTCTTAGATCAATCGAGGCGCGCGGAGTGAAGCCCCTTGTCGCTCTGGCAAAGACTTGAGGCCTTGACTATACCAAACGGTATAGTCCATTGCCATGGAGGACGACAGGGCGCAAATCTACCCTGGTCGATCGCTTCCTGGCCCTCGAACGCTCGGCAGATGCAATTGGCATAGTGAGTCGTTTTTGGTCCTCCGAAATATTGTCCAAATCCGCTGTTTTTGATGAATTAGATTCTTTGACCGCTCTTCTGTGAGCACGGTGACCGCGACAAAGCTCTCATCGGCTACCCGCCTTTTCGAATCATGCTGACGTTGCAAGCAAAAAAGGTCGGTGCCGACCAGCGAAGGTTTGCGCACGCTGTCATGGAGCCGCGAGTCATTCTTTGAAAGGACTGGCCTTCAATTGACTCTCCAAGCTCGGGCAAGGGCATCCCGGCACATGCTCGTTGGCGGTTTGGGCCATCCAGGTCATTGCGGCGCTTTGCGGCGCATGGGCGATCGTGTCAACGATCACCTTGAAGAACGCATTGTTGAAATCGTGACGTGGAAGTGCCTCGATCGTCTCCGCCACAAGGTTCTTCGGCAGGTTGTCGAGTCCCATTCCGATGACATCGACACCGGCGCCGATATGGACCAGCGCGATCTCGGGACGCTTCCGGCTCGCGATGCCGATCGAGGTATGAAGCGCGATGGCGTCCCAGATGATCTCGCGCCGCTCGGGATTAACGCCTTGATCTTTGAGGAACGCGTCGGCGGCGTCGGCTCCGACCACTTCGAAACGCTCAATGCCTTGGAATTGTGCGGTAAGTCCCAGGTCATGCAGCACCGCCGCGAGAAAAAAAAGCTCCTCGTCATAGCGTAGTTTCTGGGCTTGGCCGACCAGAGCGCCGAATACAAAGGTGCGCATGACGTGAGCGTGAACAACTGCTGGCGAGACACGGAACGACAGGTCGACGGCCTTCTTCGCCAGGGCACTATCGGGAATTCTCACGCCCGCTATTTCACGCGGCAGGGCAGATTGCTGGGAGGAAGCTGCTGGTTGGGACACGGTTCTCTCCTGTTAAGACGACGTCGGGTTGCAAATCGGGCGGTGCCAGAGAATCAGTGCTTGGACTGCAACTCCTTGGCAAAGCTGTCGAGATGATGTGCGATCTCCTTTGGCGCTTCCAACGGAGACAAATGCCCGACGTCCGGGAGCACTTGAAGAACGGCGCCAGAGATTCGCGGCAGGAGTTCGCGTCTGAGGGTCTCTACGGGGTCGACCTTGTCCTTATCGCCTGAAATCACCAGCGTCGGCACGTTGATTTGCCCAACTGCGCTGGTGATGTCTTCGAGGCTGGTCTGCCGAGGCCACGCGGTTCTGGCGGCTGGCGAAGCCCGGACGGCGTCGGACACGAGCAACTCGGCATCCTCGCGACTGATTGGTTTGAAGGTCAGAACCTGCTTGAGGGCCGCGGTCACAACCTCGCTAACATTGGGCCCGCTCATACTGGCGCGCGCTTCCTCGGGCAGGTTCAACGGCGAAGGCGGAGCGGGCGCCACCAGGACCAGGCCGACCAAGCCCTTTGGGCGGCGCGCTGCCAGGAACTGCGCTGTTTTGCCACCCATGGAGTGGCCAACGAGGATATAGCGCTCCAAGCCGAGAGCCTCAATGGCGCCAGCGGTGTCGTCGGCGAGATCCGCAACGCCAAAGCCACTGCTGGGATGCTCGGATGAGCCCCATCCGCGTTGGTCGATTGCCACAGTTCGGTACCCGGGCGGGAGTGCGGCGAGAACCCGCTCCCAAGTACGGGCGGAGCCACCCCAGCAGTGCAAGAAGACCGCAGCGAGGTTTCCTTGGCCGTTATCACTCACGTGTAAGCGAATGCCATTAGATGTGATGTTCATAAGTATTGACCTGATGTTGCGGACCAATGAAATCAGTAGCCGACGGTGAAGCGCTGGCGTGGATGCTTCGGCTTCTCCACTTCGTCGGCAAGGGCGATCGCAAAGTCCTCGAACGAGATGGAGCTGCCTTTGCCGTTAATCAGAAGGGTGTCCTTGCCAAGACGAAAATTGCCAGTGCGCTCGCCCGCAGTGAAGAGAGCGGATGGCGACAGGAAGGTCCAGTTGAGATCTTTGTCCGCGCGCAGTCGATCCAGGAAGACACCGCCGGCTCGCGCTTCCGTCTCATACTCCTTCGGGAAGTCTGGCGAGTCGACGAGAAGTTTGCCGGGCGCCACTTGAAGGCTCCCAGCGCCCCCAACGACTAAGTAGCGCGGGACTCCGGCGGCTTTGACGGATCGGATCAGTTGATCCGGGTCGCTATCGACGAAATGGACCGAACTGATCACCGCGGCGTGCCCCTTGAGGATAGGCACTAGCGCGTCGGTATTGGCAATATCGACAGCGGTCGGCTTGACGCCGGGTAATGCGGAAATCTTGGCGGCCTTTCGCGCAATCGCCGTGATCTCGTGGCCGCGGCTGGAGAGTTCGGCAGCAATACGTGATCCAACATTACCTGAAGCGCCGATGAGTGCGATTTTCATTGGGTTACTCCTCTGTGAGTTCTAGAAAAGAAAAAGGGAAATCAATTGGTGGCGGTTGCTCTGCCCCTAACCGACTCGAGGGCCTTTAAGACCACATCAGGGCCGCTGTAGAGGTCGCTATTTTTTTTAACTTCGCGATGCTTTCCGAAAGTCGCGAGTAAGAAAGGTACGCCCGACTCCGAGAGCTCGATCATTCTCACCCGCGTCTTGCGGATTCGCTCCTCGGTACGCCTCGAGAGACCCTCGTCGTTAATGAGCTTGAGCGCGAAGACCGCCTCGTCAATGGAATGGCCATGCTCTCTGCCCACCTTCGCTGCAACCGAAGCGACCACAGCTGCATCGGAGGTTTCCATGGCATCGACGTAGCGTGCCGTCTGCAAGGAATCCAAGAGCGCGGGCCCGAGTGTCGGGTCGATCTCACCCAACGCCAAGATCGCGCGCGTCGCGAAAATCGAATCGAAGATCCCTTGCGGTCTGCGGAGAATATTGTCGTGATATTGGACGGTGTAGGGCTGACCTGTGATTTCGGTGATCCGCTTGGCGTTCCGCCACGAATGATCGGCGATGGAAGCGGTCGGGCGTGCGCCGGCAAAGAGTCCCGACGGGCGCATGATCAGGGCGGCTGGAAATCGTTCCGCGACCGCCTTGAGCGCCGGCGCACTGGCATAGCACCAACCGCAGAAAGGATCGAAGAAATAATCCAGCTTCATGGCTTGGTCATTCACGGCGGTAATCTCCATCTACGTTTCAGCGAGCAATACCCGCCAACTCCAGTACACAATGACACCGGTTCATTGGATGTAGAAGACCATCAATGTTGACAAACTGTATGCTAACCGCAAACAATAGCGCGTGATCGAGCCGAAGATCTTGAGCCGATTGGTCTATTTCGCCGCGGTCGCGGAGAAGCAGGCCTTTACAGGCGCCGCCAAACAACTCGGCATCACCAAGGCCGTCGTCAGTCAGCAGATTGCGCGCCTAGAGGCGGATCTCGGCACCAGTCTTTTTGTAAGGACAACTCGGCGCGTCGAACTGACCGATACCGGTCGCGTCCTATACGAGCGCGCCGTTGGCGTGTTGCAGGATGCACAGGACGCCATCGCGGAGACCGCCCAAACCAATAGCCGACCTCAGGGGACCCTGCGGATCGCTGCCCCGAATGCGTACGGTACGATCATGATCGTGCCCGCTATCACCAAGTTTTTAAGCGACTATCCGGACTGTCGTGCTGACCTAAGGTTCAACGATCGAATCGTCGACATTCTTGCCGGCGAGATCGATGTCGCGATCCGAGTTGGCTGGCTTATCGATAGCAGCCTTCGCGCTCGCCGGCTAGGGGGTTTTCGGCAGCTGTTGGTGGCGTCGCGACAATTCGCCGGCGCGCTCGAAGGGATGAAGTCCCCTCAAGACCTGGCAATTCTTCCGTTTGTGGGAAATACGGCGTTGCCCGAACACAGAACGTGGTCCTTCACCAATGATGCGGGTACTCGAATGGCATTCAACGGGACGGCGACGCTCGCCGTCGACAGCACCGGCGCAGTCCTTGCGGCACTTCTGGCAGGTGCTGGATTTGCGATCCTGCCGGACTTCATGGTCAAACAGGATCTCGCGGCCGGGCGTCTGATTCATGCACTGCCGCAATGGCTCTTGCCAGACGGCGGCATCCACGCCGTATTCCCCTCCGCACGCTTTCGAGCGCCCAGGGTTGAGGTGTTCATCGAATTGCTCTCATCAATGATTAAAGGGTCGGAACCCACGCGAGTGCGGGCGACAAGAGCGCGCGACTGAGCATACGGTAGTCACTGTTGATTCGCGGCTTTCGCCAGCAAACAGAATCACTAACAGCCAGCCATTTCGCCTCACCCACCGGCGCACGACAACCAAAGTTGCCCGAAGGAAAGGCGCTATTAAATTGGCTTTTTTAAAACAAAATGACCGTTTCCGGCAAGATCATTTCTCGTGCAGCCGCCACCCTGCGGTGCACTTAAACTTGCGCATCCGAGTCGCGGAAAGTGATAGAGGCACCACAATTGCCCAAGACACCCTTCGGCATCCGTTTCGCTCGCTCTTGCAACGCAAGATTCTGCCGCGCCAGAAGCCTCGGGGCATATGTGCGCCCACCCTCCCAACTTGGCGCAAATTCGGGCCGATGACGCTCAAGATTGAGCGCCACGTAGAGGGCAACGGGATGATTCTTCACCTGGTGGGTAACTTATGCCTCGAGCATCTCGACGAATTGAAGGCACAAATCAGCGCCGCGGGTCGCGCGAGCGCGCTCGATGTTGGTGGTATCTCCCTGATCAGTGTCGAAGGGATCCGATTCCTCAACTCCTGTGCGGCATCCGGCGTTTCCATCGCCAATGCGTCTCCGTACATTTCAAAGTGGATGGCCCTCGAACGCAAGTTCCCGCAATGAGAAAGAGAAACAAATGTCTATAACGAGGAAACCCGATTCGTGATCCTCATTTGCCTTCGCCATTGGCCCGGGGTGATGCCAACCACGGCTTTGAAGGTGCGGCTGAAGGAGGGTTGATCGGAGAATCCCGCCTGTTGAGCGACTTCACAGAGCGCGCGGTTTGTCCCCGAGAGCAGCAGCTTCGCGCACTCCACTCGTTGCCGGACCAGGTAGTAGTGCGGCGGCGCTCCGAACGACTGCCTGAACGCGCGTGCGAAATGGCTCACCGACAGGCCGCAGTGGTGAGCCAGCATGGGCAATGTGATCGCGCCATCCAGATGTTCCTTGAACAAATCGATCACTCGCCTCTTTTGCCAGGGCGCCAAGCCTCCGCGCGGACGCGTGACCATCGAGGCCGAGTACTTTTGCGCTACATGAGCGCAGAACAGCAGTCGAAAGTATTCGAGAAACAGGGTCGAGAATGAATGGGGCCGCGCCAGGAACGGCAGAATCAACTGCGTTAGTTGGTGCAGAACGGGATCGATCGTGCCATGTAAGACGTCCAACGATTCGATCCGAGAAACCTCGTTGTCATCGGTGAACGCATCGAATGTCTCGCGGGGGATATGGTAGTGCACCCAGTCCACAGAACCCCGATTGCGGACGCGAGGGTTCGATTCGAGATCGTAAATGCCGACACCACCCGCAGGCCAACTCGTGATGCGGGTGTGATGATCATCGACCCAGATCTCACATCCCTCCGAACTTGCCGGGGTG
>Ga0209624_10000872_pt1 | contig 25463 bp, 19 predicted proteins | sample JacPinW_OM2H0_O1_FD_188565 | JGI IMG/M metagenome (GOLD analysis project Ga0209624, IMG submission 188565) | Forest soil microbial communities from Algoma, Ontario, Canada - Jack Pine, Ontario site 1_JW_OM2H0_O1 (SPAdes) (version 2) | ecosystem: Environmental > Terrestrial > Soil > Boreal...
GTGAAAGGGGAATTTGAAGAATGGCTAACGCCGCGCTGGAGCATGGTGCCGTTCAACACGGGCTACCCGGAGCTTATGAGGCGCCGCTGTTTGGAGCGTATTCGAAGAAGGTGGGGATGTGGCTGTTTCTGGCCTCGGACTCGCTAACCTTCGGAGCGCTGCTCTTCGCTTTTAGCTATAACCGCATCTATACTCCGTGGCCGACGCCGTTCCATGCTCAGAGCATCGCAAACGCCACGATCATGACGGCGTGCCTGCTGTCCAGCTCGCTGACCATGGTGATGGCGGTATTTGCCGCGCAGCGCGGCGATCGCGCCTGGACCCGCAACTGGCTTCTGGCCACCATGGCGTTTGGCACCGCTTTCATCGTGTTGCACGGCATGGAGTGGAGCAAGCTGATCGGCGAGGGACTGACCATTCCAGGGTTTCCCCATCCGGCAGGAGCCACGGCGGGAGAATTGGCGGACGTCTCGAAAAATGTGCCGCAGTTTCCCGCGACGTTCTTTGGCCTTACTGCGATGCACATGCTGCACGTTACGATTGGCGTAATCTATTTGGGCGTGGTGGCGTTCCGAAAATGGTTTCTGCCGGTTCTCGGGGTACTCTGGATTGCGGGATATTTTCTGATTCCGTCCGACAACGTCTTTCACTACGGAATCCACGCGCTCGGTCTCGGTCTGCTGGTTTCGGCGGTGATTCTGTTTCTGAAACCGAAGGATTATGACGCCCACGACGTGGAGGTCTCAGGACTGTACTGGCATTTTGTCGACCTGGTGTGGATGTTCATTTTCCCTTTGGTTTACTTGATGTCGACTAGGATCAACTAAGGTGAAGATCATCTTGAATTTGAGCGAGGACCTTGACCATGCAGGATGCCGCGACGCACGACGATAGCAAAGGGCAATACTTCTGGGTGTGGGGAGCGCTGCTGGTACTGACCGCAATCGAGGTTGTGCTCGGATACCGGCAGGTGTTCGAGCCGGTCCGTATGCTCGAGGTCCTGCTGATTCTGTCGATCATCAAGTCGGCGCTCATCATCGGTTACTTCATGCACTTGAAGTTCGAGAAGTCATTAATGCGATGGATGCTGGTGCTGTCGGTCACCGCTTGCTTCGTGATCATGTATTTCTTTTTCTTTCCCGACGCGGGGCGGGTGATGCCGCCGCCGAATGGTGTCGGCTTGCAGTAAAATGACGCGTGGATCGCAAGACCGAGAAATTCGCATTTCCATTTCTATGATCCCCTTCTCTAAGTTGCGCTGGGCACTGCTGGCATCGATTCTGGCACTTGGAATTACTCCCGCCTTCGCCCAGGGCTGCGCCATGTGCAATGCGACTGCGAAGGCTACCCCTAAGGAAGCTCAGCGCGCGCTCAATCGTGCAATTTTTGTCATGCTGGTGCCGCCCCTGGGCATCATGGTAGTGGGATTCGGGTTCGCGGTTCGGTATGGGAAGCGGCGCGACCGGGAGAATGAGGTCGACTCTCGGTGAATGTCCTGTCGCCGGGACGTTGCTGGCAACTTCTCGCATAACTATCGTCTCCCTTAACTAGCGTTCGCGTTGCCGCCCGTTGCCGCCGGCACGACGCGTTGCCTACACCTTCCCTGCTTTATAATGAAAGATTCGATAGCCCTCGCGGATGGGTCTGAGTGCATGCGCTCGGGGCCAGCCTGGGTTGTCGGGGCCCTTTACCCGATGTCTTCTGACTCCACGCATCCTGACTCAACGCACACTGTATCGACCTCTGCAGACAGTATTGTGGTTCGCGGGGCCCGCGTCCATAACCTCAAAAATATCGATTTCGAGGTCCCGCACAATGCGTTAACAGTCGTGACGGGAGTCTCCGGTTCAGGCAAGTCGTCGCTGGCCTTTGACACGATTTATGCCGAGGGACAGCGGCGGTACGTGGAGTCCCTGTCGGCCTATGCGCGGCAATTTCTGGAGCGAATTGAGAAGCCGGACGCAGACACCATTGACGGGATCGCGCCGGCGGTTGCGATCCGGCAGAAGAATACCACGCGGAATCCGCGATCGACGGTGGCGACGGCGACCGAGATCTACGACTATTTGCGGCTGCTGTTTGCCCGAGTGGGGCGGACGTATTGCGCGAATTGCGGCCGGGAAGTGAAGAAGGATACGGTGGATGAAGTCGCCGACGCGATTCTCGCTCTTGATCCGGAGACTCGGCTGCAGGTGTTGTTTCCACTGCAGAGACCAGCATCGTTGACTCAGGAAACCGCGGAGAAGGCTTCGCGTTCCTCCCGGGCTAAGAAGTCTGCCGCGACTGGGCAGTTGAGCGAGGCCTTGAAGACGCGCTTGTTTGATCTGCGCAAGGCTGGGTTCAATCGACTGTATCAGGGGGAAGAGGTTTTTGAATTTTCGACACCGGAATCACTTCTCGATATCAACTTTGCAGAACCAGTGTTTGTGCTGGTCGACCGGCTGATTGTGTCTACTCAAGCGCGGACCCGCCTGGTGGATGCGATCGAGACGGCTTATCGCGAATCTGGGGAGGTTATTTTTGAGATTCCGGGCGACGCCCAGCCAGAAGCGGCGGACCGGAGTGTCCGTCCCCCGCTCCGCTTCGCGCAACGGTTTGAGTGCAAGGACTGTCGCTTGCGTTATGAGGAGCCGGAGCCACGACTTTTTTCTTTTAATAATCCCTACGGAGCTTGCCCGCGGTGTCAGGGGTTTGGGAATACGATTGATTTCGATCTCGACCTCGTCATTCCGGACAAGATCAAGAGCTTGGCGGAAGGTGCGATTGAGCCGTGGACGAAGCCGAAGTATCGTCCGCTGTTCACCGATTTGAAGCGTTATGCCAAGCAGGCGGGCATTCCCCTCGATATCCCATGGGCGGATCTGAACGATGAACACAGAAATCTCGTGCTGAGCGGCGAGGGGAAGTTTCTGGGGGTGCGCGGATTCTTTGCCCACCTGGAGCGCAAGAAATACAAGCTGCATGTGCGAGTGTTTCTCAGCCGTTATCGCGGGTATTCGCTGTGTCCCGAGTGCAACGGGTCTCGGCTGCGGCTGGAAGCGCGGCAGGTCAAGGTCAACGGGCGCAATCTCTGCGAGCTTTGTGGGCTCACGGTCGAAGAGGCGCTGCGATTCTTTGAACAGGTCGAACTGAGCCTGCAGGAAGCCGAGATTGCGGACAAATTGCTGCAGGAGATTCGCGAGCGGTTGCGCTTTCTGAACGACGTGGGGCTGGAATATCTAACCCTGGACCGGCTTTCTTCGACGCTCTCGGGCGGAGAGGCGCAACGGATTCAGTTGGCGACTTCGCTGGGAGCGCGGCTGGTGGGCACGCTGTATGTACTGGATGAGCCCTCGATTGGGTTGCATCCCCGGGATACGCACCGGTTGATCAAGATTCTTCACGGGCTGCGCGATCTGGGGAACACGATCCTGGTTGTGGAGCATGATCCCGACATCATGCGCGCGGCGGACCGGATTCTCGACCTCGGACCGGGCGCGGGGGAAAATGGCGGCAAGCTGGTGGCCGAGGGAACCTACGACGAGATTCTGCACAATCCTGTGTCTTTGACCGGGCGCTATCTTGCGGAAGATTTGCGGATTCAGGCGCCCGCGCTACGGCGCAAGCCGGGAGCGCAGCAGATCAGGATTCGCGGCGTGCGCGCCAACAATTTGAAGGGCGTGGACATCAGCATTCCGCTGGGCATGCTGGTGGCGATTACTGGGGTTTCGGGGTCGGGCAAGTCAACCTTGCTGCATCCGGTGCTGTATCGCGCTCTCGCTCAGGCGAAGCAGCAATCGGGAAACGGAGCGACGGGGCCGGTCGCCAGTTGGGAGAGTCTGGAGGGCGATCAGTTTATCGAGGAGGTGGTGCTGGTCGATCAGTCGCCGATCGGGCGCACTCCGCGGTCGAATCCCGTGACCTATATCAAGGCGTTCGACGCGATTCGCGAGCTTTTCGCTTCTTTGCCGGAGGCCAAGAAGCGTGGTTTCGGCGCAGGACATTTTTCGTTCAACATCCCCGGAGGACGCTGTGAGGTTTGCCAGGGCGACGGCACGGTCACCGTCGAGATGCAGTTTCTCGCCGACGTCGAATTGATCTGCGAGGAGTGCAAGGGTACGCGCTACAAGCCGACGGTGCTCGAGGTACGCTACCGCGGGAAGAACATTCACGAGGTGTTAAATCTGACGGTGAAGGAAGCGCTGAAATTCTTTGCCGAAGCGCCCAAGATCACCGAGAAGCTGCGGTCGCTGGAAGAAGTCGGGTTGGGATATCTGCGACTGGGACAGTCGGCGACGACGCTTTCGGGTGGCGAAGCGCAGCGTATGAAGCTCGCGGCCCATTTGCAGCCCGCCGCGCGCGAGGTCAACCGAGGCTCGTCCGGGAGCGAAGGACGGCTGAGGCGGCGCCTGCTCTACATTTTCGATGAGCCCACGACCGGACTGCATTTTGACGACGTCAGCAAACTGCTGGCCGCCTTTCGCCGTCTGATTGAAGCAGGGGGATCGATCGTGGTCATCGAGCACAATCTTGAAGTGATCAAGACTGCGGACTGGGTCATCGATCTGGGGCCGGAAGGCGGGAATCGGGGCGGTAAGATAGTCGGCGCCGGTCCACCCGAGGCAATCGCCAAGCTGGCGGGGTCTTACACGGGAAAGTATCTGGCACGTATTCTGAACGGCAATGGCGCATCGCGATCCAATGGCCGGGGCTAAGCTGGCGGTTATCCTTCTGGCGTTATTGGTTGGAAGGGGAATTGCCAGCCCTCGAGTTGCGACTCCAGATTCATGTTCGAGGCAGGCGGATTCGCAATCCCAAGCGGACGGTGTGTCTTCCAGCGGTCATCCGAAGACGCGAACAAATTCCGGCCGTCACATCACGGTGGCGGAAGAAGTGGCGCCCCCGGCTGAACTCGCGAAGGCTGAGGGGTTGATCGAAAAACGGGACTATGCCGCTGCCGAGCCCTTGCTGCGCAAGGTAGTGGATGAAGATGCAGCGAACTATGTGGCGTGGTTCGATCTCGGCTTTGCGGAAAACGGCCTCGGCAAGATGGATGAGTCGATTGCCGCCTATCGGAAATCAATCGCGGCGAAACCGGATGTTTTTGAGTCGAACCTGAATCTGGGATTGCAACTGGCCAAGGCGGGCCGAGCGGAGGCGGAGCAATTTCTGCGGGCGGCCACGCAACTCAAGCCTACTGACCACGTTGCCGAGGGACAGGCGCGAGCCTGGCTCTCGCTGGCACATGTGCTGGAAGCGACGAAGCCGGAGGAAGCCATTGCGGCGTACCGGCAAGCTGCCCTGTTGCAAGCGAAGGATCCAGAACCTCATTTGGCGGCTGGACTTCTGCTGGAAAAACAGGGGAACTTTTCCGATGCGGAGCAGGAATACCGGCAGGCCCTGGCGCTCGATCCCGCCTCCTCCGATGCAGCCACAGGGCTGGCCAATATTTACATGCGGGGGCATCGCTTTCCCCAGGCCGAGACGGAGCTGCGTAAACTGGTAGCGGCGCATCCCGACGAGGTTGCGGCGCGCATTCAGCTGGGGCGAGTGCTGGCGGCAGAGGGCAAGAACGACGATGCGATCGCCGAACTGCAAGCTGCGGAGAAACTGTCTCCGGCGGATGTTTCGCTGCAGCACGATCTCGCCGACTTGTTCGTCCTGGCTAAAAAGAACGATCAGGCCGAGGCAGCGTATCGGGCACTTCTGGCCGCTCATCCGAACGACGCCGCGCTTCATGAGAATCTGGGCAAGGCGCTGCTCGAACAAAGAAAATCCGTTGACGCGGAGAAGGAATTTCTGGCGGCGGTGAAACTCAAACCTGATCTGGGTGCGGCTTACGGCGATTTGGCCTTCGCCGCCAGCGAGAATAAAGACTATCCCTTAACAATCAAGGCTTTGGACGCGCGTGCGAAATTCCTTCCCGAAGAGCCTATCACGTACTTCCTGCGGGCTTCGGCCTACGACCATCTCAAGGACTACAAGCGCGCGGCGGTGAATTTTCACCTCTTCCTCAATACGGCCAACGGGAAGTATCCTGAACAGGAGTGGCAGGCGAAGCACCGGCTCATTGCCATCGAGCCGAAAAAATGATTCGCCGCGGGACTGGGATCATGCTTGGGCTGCGGTACCTATTCCGGTTGTCGGGAACAGTCACACTGTTTGCGCTGGTTGCGGCGGTGGCGACGGATGCGGCATCCAGCAACAAACCTACGGTTGAAGAGCTGAAGGCCCGGCTTTTGTCGACGAGCGTCGGGGACCGGCCCCACCTTTGTGTGCAGATTGCGGAAAAGCAACTGTCCCAGGCCGACACTCTTTACGCAGCGGCAGAAATCGAGAAGGGCCAGGCCGCGTTGACCGACGTTGTGGCTTTCTCGGAGCTGGCCAGGGACTATGCGATTCAATCGCACAAATATCAGAAACAAACCGAGATCGCAGCTCGCAGCATGACTCGCAAGCTCACCGACCTGCTGCACACTCTCGCTCATGACGATCAGGCGCCGGTGCGGGATGCCATCAACCGTCTGCAGCGAGTGCGCGACGATCTGCTCCGAACCATGTTTCCGAAAGGAGCGAAATGACCGCTTCTCCGCGAGGATGGGTTTTCAGCATATTGCTCTTGTTGGCGGGCGGCTGCCTGGTGCAGGCGCAACGGCATCGCGAACCGCTCACGCAACCGGAGATCGACCAGATTCGCGACGCGAGTTGGGAGCCGAAACAGCGCTTGACTCTGTATGTCCAGTTCGCGCGCGTGCGGCTGGTGAAACTGGAGCAGATGCGGAGCGATCCCAAAATCAAGGACCGGCCGCGGCAGACGCACGACCTGCTTGACGATTTCCAGTTGCTCTATGACGAACTCAACGACAATATCGACACTTACGTCGCTCGCAAGGACGACATTCGCAAGCCGCTCAAGGTCATCCTCGAGGCGGACACGGAGTTCCAGGCGAAGTTGCGCGCGCTGAAGGATGCCGCCGATATTCCGGCGGAGGAATTCCACCAATACGAGTTCGTGCTGACCAATGCCCTGGAGACGCTGGACACTTCGACCGAAGACCATCGCACGCTTCTGGCCGATCAGGAAGACGCGGCCAAACACAAGCGACTGAATTCCAATTCAAACGCGAAATATGGGGGAAAGCCGGAGTGAGGCACGATGTTGGGTTGTCGGCATTGTTGGATGTTACATCACCAGCTCCCGGCTGCAGCTTCGCGCTCCGCTCCAGACCTAAAACCTAAGATTCATCCGTGCTAACCTAGTCTCACTGTGCGCGAAAGGCTGCTCGAAGTCTTCCAGGAAACTTATCAGGAATTACGGCCGGATTCTTCCATGCCCGAGCTGAAAATAGAATTTTTTGCCTTCGCCAATATCAACAATACAATCCGGCTGCGGGGTGGAAAGTTGCTGGTTCGGCTTTCCGACTTGCTGGAAGGAGCTCCGGAGTCAGTTCTACGCGCGATCGCCCATATTCTGCTGGCGAAGATGTATCGCCGGCCCATTGATCGCGGGCAAGCGGGCCGCTATCGGAAATATGTCGCCAGCCACGACATTGTGCGGAAAGCTCACCTGGTTCGGCAGATGCGCGGACGCAAGCGCCTGCGCTCCGCGCGTGGGCATTTTTATGACCTGGACGTAATCTTCGACGCTCTGAATACGCGGTTCTTTCACGGATTGCTGGGCCGCCCGCGAATGAGCTGGAGCCAGACTAAGACTCGGCGTATTCTCGGCCACTACGACCCGGCCCACAATGCCATCGTCATCAGCCGCATTTTCGATCACTTTGCCGTGCCGGCGTACGTGCTGGAATACATCGTCTACCACGAGATGCTTCATCTGAAGCACCCCGTCCGGCTGCGGGGAAGCCGCCGCTGCGTGCACTCGGTCGAGTTTCAGGCGGAGGAGAAGCTGTTTCCGCACCGGGCAGAGGCCAACGCTTTTCTGAAGCGATTGTGAGCGTGCTGGCCCGCCTGGTCTCGGCAAGGTCCGGACACCCGCCCCGGGGGCGCAGGCAAGATGAGAGTCATTGGGCTGGGGAATTGCGCTCTGATGCAGGGGATGATTAAAATCATGGTCGCTCCTATGCCCCCCGTTTGAGGAGGCCTCATGCGACTCTCGGTTTGGCCTTTTGCATGCTTCGCCGGTTTCTTGTTTTGCATTCCGGGAATCTTCGCTCAGACAAATCCCCCGCCCCCCGACCCGCATGAGATGGTGACGCGCGAGCCGCGCACTGTTTCCAAACCGGCCGATCGTTCCGCCGCCCTTGATCTTCTCGATCGCGCTCGAAAAAACTTCGACCTGCACCATATCTCCACTCCTTACGCCCTTAAAGTTTCTTTCGAAACCAACGGCGCCGCCCAGATCGAGGGCGGAGGCACGATGGAGGAGTTCTACGACGGACAGTCACGCTGGCGCTGGACCGGGCAGCTGCAGGATTCAAACCTCATTCGCATCGGCGCTGAGGACCGCATCTACGGCTCCAATCCTTCCCAAGCGGTTCCCCTGCGCGTTCAGTTGGTTCATTCCGTCCTGCTGCGTCCGATCGTGCACGACACCGCCGCGTTCCTGATTCGCGCCGCCAACGTTGAGCGTGACGGCAAAACCTTATCGTGTTTACTGCTCAGCCATTCGCTCCCGCCGAACCCTGCGCCTCGCTCCTGGGTGGAGAGAGAAGACTGCATCGATCCCGCCACCGGCCTCCTGGTGATGTGGTCCGAAGCGCCGGGAATTTACGCCGTTTACGATTACACGGGTGCCGCTGACTTTCACGGCCACATTCTTCCCCGCCAGATTTCCATATTCGAAGAAGGTCGCCTCGCGATTCAAGTGCGGGTGGAAAGCCTCGAAGACGCGCCGAACATAGATCCAAATCTCTTCCAGCCAACGCCGGAAATGGTGGAGGCGGGCGAATCGTTTGGGCTGGCATCCCCGCAGCGTTTGCCCCTGCGGGTCGATCCATCCGATGCCCCCACTTCTCGTTTTTTCCAGCCAGTGATCGTTCACGCGACTCTGGATGCGCAAGACGGCCGCGTACTGGATGCCGAGGCGCTGCAGAACGCCGACCGGGACTTGACTCGCGCCGCACTCGATATCGTGAGGAGCACTTCAGTGGATCCGACGGGATTTCAACAAGAGGTTTTCTTCAATGTACAGTTTCACTTCCCTGCCCTGCGCGGGGGCGGCCCGCCGATCTTCCACCCTGCTGTCCGCTGGGTGCTTTTGGATCATCGACGCCCAGGTCCTCCAGTGAGAAAGCCGCCGCATCCGGGAAACTAGGCCACCGTCACCTCAGCCGCTTGACGATCTGCTCATTCACCGTTCCCGGGCGTGAGGCTGCCCAGGGGCATTCCCTGCGTTCCTTCGCATTTCAAGGGCGTATTCCGACCGTGTGATCCTGATCGCATGCGGTTGTGCGGCGGCGGATTGACGGCCCCACCGCGCCCGGCATATGCTTTAAGTTGAAATTGAAAATCATTTTCAAAATCAAAGGCATCCGCATAAATGCTTCAGGCTTTCATTGTGACGCTGCGCGAGGGAGTTGAAGCTGCGCTGATCGTGGGGATCACCCTAGCGTACCTGACCAAGATCGGGCGAGCGGAGCTGCGCAAGACCGTGTATGCGGCCTTGGTCGCGGCCTTCCTGGGCAGCATCGGCGTGGCTGTAGTCATCTCCCGCACTCACCTGAACGAAGACATCTTTGAAGGTTGGATCATGCTGGTGGCCGCCTTCTTCGTCATCACCATGGTTATTTTCATGATGAAGACGGGACGCAAGCTAAAGGGGGAGATCGAGGGCAAGGTCGGGCTACTGGCTGGCAACGACGCCTGGTTCGGACTGTTCGTCTTCATCTTTTTAATGGTGCTGAGGGAAGGGGCGGAGACGGTGCTAATCCTCTCCGCCGTGTCGCTGAATTCCACCGAGCTGATGAGTTTTCTGGGGACACTGCTCGGCGTGCTGGCCGCCATCGCCTTTGGCGTGATGTTCGTCAAGGGTAGTGTTCGCATCAATTTGCAGAAGTTTTTCCGCATCACCACTGCCATCCTGTTTCTGGTAGCGGCGCAGTTGGTGATCTCCGGGCTGCACGAGCTTTCCGAAAGCGGAGTCATTGCCTCCTCCAAGCGGGAGATGGCGATCATTGGCCCGATTGTCAGTAACGACTGGTTTTTCTTTGTGACCATATTTGCGTTGGCGGCGTTGATGATTTTGTTTGAGGCCAAGCGGCGCGAACCTGTGTCCGCCGCCGCCTCGCCCGCGCAGCGCCGCAAGGCCGCATGGAGCGCCCGCCGCGAACGTATGTGGATGATTGCAGTGCTCACGTTCTCGTTCGTCTTCATCGCGCTGATCACGGCGGAGTTCGTTTATGCCAAGAGCGTCAGCAATCCTTCCCCGGCGACCGAGGTGACTTTTACGAATGGCCGGTTGAGTATCCCGCTGGCGCAGATTTCGGATGGCGACCTGCACCGTTTTCAGGCGGAGGAAAATGGCACTGCGATCCTCTTCTGGCTGTATCAAAAGCCGGACGGCAAGATAGCCACTGTTTTTGACGCCTGCCAAATCTGCGGGTCGGTCGGCTTTTACAAGACGGCCAACGGAGTGGCCTGCAAGAATTGCGGAGCGCCCATCAATCCAGCGTCGGTGGGAACGACCGGAGGCTGCAATCCGGTGCCACTCAAGGCCACCCAGACGGCAGACGCGGTCATCCTTCAGGAGACGGACGTTGCGGCCGGCGGTCGCATGTTCGCACAACAGTAAGCGATGTTCGTTCGGCTGGTTTACGAATCCTTCCGGCGGCAGAAGCGGCGCAAGTTGCTGGCAGGTGCGGCCATTACGCTGGGCGTAACCGTCGCGACGGCGATGATTGGTGTGGCCACCGACATCGGCGACAAGATCAATCGCGAACTTCGCACCCTGGGCGCCAACCTTGTGATTACCCCCCAGGAAGACTCGCTCGACGTTGAAATTGGAGGCGTCAACCTCAAGCCTCCGACCGACGGCGCCTTTCTGAACGAAGCTGATCTGCCCAAAATCAAAGGAATCTTCTGGCACAACAACATTACGGGCTTCGCGCCGATGCTTCCGCTCAACGTTGCGCTTGAAGGGGAGCGTAAGAGTCAGGAGGTTACGCTGCTGGGGACTTATTTTGCCAAGCCGCTCTCCTTTGGCACAGACAAGTTCAGCACCGGGGTGCGCAGTACGCATCCGTGGTGGAGAGTTTCAGGCGCCTGGCCCGAAGATTCGTCGCGGGATGTTTTGCTCGGAGAAAGATTGGCGGCCCGTTTGCGCAAGAGTTCGGGAGACGACATCACCCTCGCTGGACGCCGGGTGCGGGTGAGCGGAATTCTCTCCACGGGTGGGGCGGAAGACGATGAAGTCGTAGCGCCTCTCGCTTTGGCACAAGAGATCCTGGGTAGACCCGGGGCGGTGCGGCGGGTGTATGTCAGCGCGCTGACCAAACCGGAAGACGCGTTCGCCCGGCGTGACCCCAAGAGCTTGTCGGGGCCGATCTACGATCGTTGGTATTGTTCCCCTTATCCGCAATCGATTGCGTTCCAGTTGGCGGAAGCGATTCCGCATTCGCATGCCGAGCAAATTCGGCAGGTCTCGCAGAATGAAGGAGTGGTGCTCACCCGGATTGAAGGGCTGATTTTTCTGATCACCCTGGCGGCGCTTTTGGCGTCGGCGCTCGCGGTGTCGGCGGCTCTGGCTACTGCGATGTTTGAACGCCGGGCTGAGGTTGGACTCATGAAGGCTCTGGGCGCGGGAAAGCTCGCCGTCGCCTCGATTTTTTTCGCCGAGGCTACGCTGCTGGCTTTGATCGGCGGCTTGGTTGGATTTGTGGTGGGCGCTGTGCTCGCGCATCAGATTGGCCATTCCATCTTCCATTCGGATATTTCGATTCCACCGGTGCTGCTGCCGGTCATTCTGGCGATCGCCGTAATCGTGACGTTCGCCGGGAGCGCAGCCGCCATCCGGCGAGCGGTTGGTTTGGATCCGGTGTTTGCGTTGCGAGGAGAGCTGTGAGAGCGCCCCTGTCTGACTTGGGGCGGGAACGAGCGGCCCGACGCGCGCACGCTCCGCACACTTCGATGTTCCTGCGCATGCTGGTGCGGGCAGCAGTGCTGCGACGAGGACGCGCTGTTTCGGCATTGTTCGCAATGGCGGTGGCGGCGGCAGTCGCCACCGCCATGTTGAATCTCTATGTGGATGTGCAGGCGAAGCTGCGGCGGGAATTCCGTAACTATGGCGCCAACATTATTGTCGTCGGAACAGACGGCGCTTCCCTGCCCCCGGATGCACTCGCTCGCGTGGAGTCCGTTCTCGCGGGACGGGGCATTGCGGCGCCCTTTGGGCTGGTGGTGGCTCGCACCGTTGATGGGCAGCCAATTGTGGTGGCGGGCACGGATTTCGATCGGACCCGTCAACTCGATAAGTGGTGGTCCGTCAGCCACTGGCCTTCGGCTCCGGGGCAGGCCCTGATTGGCGTGCGCGCGTTACCGGCGGTGGCCTTGAAAAATCAGAACTTCGATCTGAGTTTCCGGGGACGGACTCTCCCCATGAGTTCTGCGGGCACGGTACAAACCGGAGCCGCGGAGGACAGTCGCATCTATATTTCGCTGGCCGATTTTGAGGCGTGGACTGGAATTCCGCCCTCCACGATTGAAATTGCGGCCAGCGGCTCTCCCCAAGAAGTGGCCAGCATCCTGCACCAGGTAGCGCAGGCGCTTCCGGCCGGGGAGGTTCGCCCGGTGCGCCAGATTATGGAGGGCGAGGCCCGCGTGCTGGGCAAGACTCGCGCTACGGTGCTGGCGGCAGCAGTGCTGATCATTCTGACCTCGGGGTTGTGCGTGCTCTCCACCTTGATGGGCTGGGTGTTCGACCGGCGGCGCGACTTCGCCATCATGAAAGCTCTGGGCGCATCGGGACGGTTGCTCAACGGATTCTTCGCCGCGGAAGCTGCAGTTCTGGGAGCCACGGGGGCTTTGCTCGGATTCGTTGTCGGCATCGGTCTTGCGGCCTGGATCGGCCGAGTTAACTTTCACGCTTCGGTGACGCCGCGTTTCAGCGTGCTGCCGGTGGTTCTGACTGGTAGCATGGCGGTAACGCTGGTGTCGGCGATCCTCCCAATCTCGTTGCTGCGCCGGTTGCAGCCCGCGGCGATTCTGAGGGGAGAGTGAAATGATCCAGATCAAAGATGTCACTAAACTCTACCCCGCCAAGGAATCCGGGGACGCGCCGGCCAAGGACGTGGCCAGTTCTATTCACGCTCTCGATCACATTTCTCTCGACGTTACCCCCGGAGAATGGCTTTCCATCATGGGGCCGTCGGGATCGGGAAAATCAACCCTGGTGAATTTGATTGGCTGCCTCGATCAGCCTTCATCAGGCGAGATCTGGCTCGACGGGGAGAATGTGGCGGGGATTTCTGCGACCGGGCTGAACCGCGTGCGCGCGGAAAAAATCGGATTTATCTTTCAGCAGTTCCACCTGATTCCTTTTCTTACTGCCGTGGAGAACGTCATGCTCGCGCAATACTTTCACAGCATGACCGACGAAAAGGAAGCGGTCGAGGCCCTGACTCGTGTGGGGCTGGGCGACCGAGCTCATCATCTGCCGTCGCAGTTGTCCGGGGGAGAGCAGCAACGAGTTTGTATCGCGCGCGCTCTGATTAATGATCCGCGAATTATTTTGGCCGACGAGCCAACGGGGAACCTGGATGCGGTGAACGAGGAGATCGTGCTGCGGCTGCTGCGGGAGTTTCACCAGCAAGGACGCACCCTGGTGATGGTCACGCACGATCCGGTCGTGGCGCGGCTGGCTGACCGGCGCATCGAGTTGCATCACGGCAAGATTGCGTCGCAGGAAGTCTTTTCCATGGCCGACGAGGAACAGCTCGATGAGGTGCTGGAAGAACTGTGGGTGCTGGCCGAGCACGGAGAGATCCCCGAAATCGAGCGCATTGCAGTGCACGGCGCCCTGCCGGTCAGCCTGGCGATGGAAAAACTGATTGAGATGGGACTGGTCATTTCAGCTCCGCATCGGCCGCAGCCGCATGATCACAAGCCGTTCGTGAATCCGTGTCACGACGCGCTGAAGCCAGTGGCGGCTTCTTCAGGAGACGGAACGCTGATTGTCGAACTCACCCCCCGCGGGTGGGAACGCGCGGGCAGCATTATCCGCCGCCATCGGCTGGCCGAGCGGCTCTTTACCGACAGCCTGGCGATGGACAGCGAATCGGAAATCGAGCAGCAGGCCTGCAAGTTTGAGCACATCCTGTCGCCGGAGGCGACCGATAAGATCTGCACCTTCCTCGGACATCCGCGGACCTGCCCGCACGGGGCGCCGATTCCACCAGGACCATGCTGCGGGCGGACCGGGGACTACGCTAGGCTTATGAACAAGCTCGAAGGAGTTCAGTCCGGCGGCCCATCCACACGCGGATGAGATAAATTAAGAGAGAACGCATGGCTTTCCAATTTGCATCCACAAAGAGTCTGCCATCGATCGGCTGCCTCGCCGGAGATCAGAGGATGGGGACCGAAACCAATCTGTCAGCCGAATGACGCCCCGTCGTCCCACCATCGGCGTATTCGATTCCGGCTTTGGCGGGCTGACCGTTCTTAAACTGTTACTTGAGCTAATTCCGGGAGCGGATTATGTCTATTTTGGCGACACCGCGCGCCTGCCCTACGGATCGAAGTCGGTCGAAACCGTCGCCCGATATGCCCTGGAAGCGGCCGACGATCTCGAAGCCCATGGCGCGCAGATGCTCGTCATCGCCTGCAACACGGCGACCGCGCTGGCGCTGGACCGCATCGTAGCGGCAGCCCATGTCCCGGTGGTTGGAGTGATTGAACCGGGCGCCGAAGCCGCTCGCGCTGCCACCCGGAATCAGAAAATTGTAGTGATCGGGACCGAAGCCACGGTTCGCAGTCACGCTTACCGCAAGGCTCTTGAGGCTCGTGGCCTGAGCGCGCGGGAAAAGGCGTGTCCTTTGCTGGTGCCATTAGTCGAAGAGGGATGGGTTGAGCACGCGGTTACGGAGCAGGTCGCGCGAATTTATTTAGGGGATGCGTTTGCCGACGGATTTCGCGACGCTGATACGCTGGTTTTAGGCTGCACGCATTACCCATTGCTCAAGCCGCTGCTGCAGCGGGTGGCGCCAGAGGGTGTGAGCATCGTGGACTCGGCTGAATCTACCGCTCGCTCCGTGGCTCGGCACCTGCAGCAGTTAGTGCCGTCGGCGGGAGACGCCGAAGAACGACGCGTGCTTCCGCGGCTCCAGTTCTTTGCCACCGATTCGGTGGAGAAGTTTTGCCGGCTAGGGGAGCAGTTCTTGGGTCGTGCGATTGAGAACGTGCAGCACGTCGATTTGAAGGAATAAGTTGCCCCAAGGCGCGATCCCGTGACTGCCCAATCTTGTCCTTAACACTCGGATGAGATTTGCGAGATCAAAGAACGGACTCGCCGACCTTGGGGTCGATCGCTTGACCGGACCGCGCTTCCGGCTAACGTATTCCGCACTTGCCCCTGTACACTTTTGAGTCAGAAGGTACCAAGCGATGTCCACGATCAGCAGACGCTCCTTCCTGGAAATGGCAGCTGCCATGGGCGCTACGGCCGCCTGGGGCAACCCGTTTGCGACCACCTCCCGCATTGTATGGCGGGAACGTCGCGATCTTTTTCCCGAAGGAGTTGCCTCGGGAGATCCCGACTGCAATAGCGTTGTGTTATGGACGCGACGGCCATTTTCCGGCGAATGGTCCAGCGAAAAGACTGGTGAACAACCAGCTACGAAGTTAAACGTCGAGGTCGCCGAAGATGAGTTATTCAGTCGCGTCGTGGCGCATGCCGTGGCTCCGGTCTCCGCGGCATGCGACTGGACCTGCCGTGTCGTGGTCGGCGGGCTAAAACCCAGCCGCGTGTATTGGTACCGCTTCGCCGATCCCGAGGGTCTTGGCAGCCGTGTCGGCAGGACCATCACCGCGCCGCAGATGAATGACGCCAGACCCGTTCGCTTTGTTTTTGTGAGTTGCCAGAACGCGAACCAGGGAGCGCAGAACGCCTATCGAAGGATGATCTTCGAGGATCAGCGCGCACCCGAAGCGGAGCGGATTGGCTTCGTGTTGCACCTCGGCGACTTCATCTATGAAATTGTCTGGTACCCGGAGGACCGTCCGCAGGGCATGTACGATCGTCGCCTGCGGGACATCGTCCGCTATCCTCACGGCGAGAAGATCCGCGATTTTCACATCCCCACAACGGTGGAGGATTATCGCGCCGTTTATCGGGGGTATTTGAGCGATCCCGATCTTCAGGACGCTCGCGCCCGCTGGCCGTTCGTCAACATGTGGGACAATCATGAGTTTAGCTGGCTGGGCTGGCAATCCTTGCAAAGATTTGGAGGAAAAAACCTGCCCGCGCAGACTCGCAAAGTGGCGGCCAACCAGGCGTTTTTCGAATACCAGCCGGCCCGGATCACCAAGCCCAGCGGGCCGTCCCTGGATCGCTTCGATCCTCCGCGCGTGGTTGATACTCCCGTCACTGGTTTTGACGAGCACGGCCTCGGTCAGGAACCGAACAATCTGGCCGCCATCGGCAGCCTCAAGGGTTACCGCGCCCTGCGCTGGGGACGAAACGTGGAGTTGATCGTCACCGACCAGCGCAGCTATCGCTCCGAGGAGCCCACCGATTGTCCCCAGGCAGCACCTCTTTCGAGCGAAGACTTTCCCGAATTCATTCCCCAAAATGCGATGGAAATTCTGGATGCAGGGAAGACCTACAATGGCGGCCGGCCGCCGGCGTCAATCCGATTCGGTAGCGTGGAGATTGCGAATTTCTACAGAGATCGGCCAGCGCAAACGATCCTTGGCGCCGAGCAGAAGGCGTGGTTTCTGGAACGCTTGCGCTCCTCGCAAGCGACCTGGAAGATATGGGGCAATACCACGGCCACGCTCGACATGCGAGCCGATCTGCAAAACCTGCCGCAAGGTCTGACGAAGCCATGGCCAGGAAGGGATTACGCTATTTCCCCGATGGGAGATCACGGCTCTGCATATATGGAGCGAGGGGAGATCTATGACTTTGTCCAGTCCAACGGAATCGACGGCTTTGTCACGGTGGCCGGAGATCGTCACAGTTTTTGGGCGGGACTGGCCGCGAAGACGCTTCCCCCAAAGCCTTTTGTCCCCGTAGGGATTGCTTTTGTTACGGGTTCGATTTCGGCCCCTGGATTGGTCGAGGCGCTGGAACATGCTTTGCCAAAAGACCATCCTCTGCGCTTACTCTACGTCGGACAGGGGCCCAACGACCACGCTCCGCAGCCAACCGTGAACCTGCTACTTCGGCACGGAGTGCGGTCCTGCCTCGAATACGCAAAGAGCGGAGACATAGAGAAAGCGCGAGCCCTGTCGAATCTCGAGCTGTCGCCGCACCTTTCATTTGTCGACATGGAGGGCCACGGCTACGCGGTGGTTCACGCCGCGAGCGAATTCATCGAAACTGAATTTGTCTGCATTCCTCGGCCCCTCGAACCCAGTGAACACGCGGATGGAGGTGCGCTACGCTACCGCGTTAAATTTCGAACCGCACGTTGGAAAAATACTGAAACACCAAAACTCCAGATGCAGATTCTTGAAGGCGATCCCAAGTTTTCGATTTGATCGGCTTGCAATCGAACCCCGGTTCGATCCACTTACCATGGAGCACGCAAAAAAAAACCAACGTCCAGGGCGACGGACAGAGCCTGCCTTGAGCTTGTCGCAGGCAGTGTCCGTCCCACGGTTCCCCTTCCATATTCCTTGGCCGACGTTCCTTCAAAGCTTCACATTGCGGAGACGCAGGGCATTAATGATCACCGAGACGGAACTGAAGCTCATGGCCGCGGCGGCGACGATGGGGCTGAGCAGCAGGCCAAAAAAGGGATAGAGCACGCCGGCGGCGATGGGCACTCCGATGGCGTTGTAGAGGAAGGCGAAGAAAAGATTCTGGCGGATGTTTCGCATGGTGGCCTGGCTCAGCTTGCGGGCGCGCAGAATTCCCGACAGGTCGCCTTTGACCAGCGTGATGCCGCCGCTGTTGATGGCGACGTCGGTGCCGGTGCCCATGGCGATGCCCACGTTGGCCTGCGCGAGCGCAGGCGCGTCGTTGATGCCATCGCCGGCCATGGCGACCACTTTTCCCTGCTCTTGCAACTTGCGGACTACGTCCAACTTCCCTTCCGGCAGAACTCCAGCTTCGAATTCGTCGATGCCCAACTGTTGCGCGATGAGGGTGGCTGCGAATCGATTGTCGCCCGTAATCATGACGATGCCCACGCCCTGCGTCCGGAGTTGCCGTACCACCTCTGCAGTCGAAGGCTTGATGGGATCGGCCAACGCTAAACTTCCGGCGTACTTACCGTCGATCGCAACCAGCAGGTTGGTCCCGCCCGGCATCTGGGCGTAAAGCACCGAAGCTTCGGGATGATCGAATGCGCCGACTTCTACCATCAAGGCGCCGCTGCCCACGGCGACTTGTTTTCCGTCGACCACGCCGCGAATTCCTTTGCCTACGAGGTAGGTGAACTCAGTTGGCTCTGACAGTCGCAGTCCGCGCTTTTTCGCGCCCTGGACGATAGCGGTGCCCAACGGATGCTCGCTGCCGCGCTCCAGACTAGCCGCTAGACGCAATGTCTCGGCGCTGCCTCCCCGCTCCTCCTCCTGGGGGTTTTCCTGCTGGGGGTTTTCCTGCCGTGGGGCCGAGATTCCCACTAACAAGGGTCTGCCTTCCGTCAGGGTGCCAGTTTTATCGACGACCAGCGTGTCAACTTTTTCCAGGGTTTCAAGCGCCTCAGCGTTCTTGATCAGAACTCCGGCATGGGCTCCACGGCCAGTGCCGACCATGATTGCCATCGGAGTGGCCAGACCCAGGGCGCACGGACACGCGATGATCAACACCGCGACCGCGTTCACCAGCGCATGCGCCAGGCGCGGCTGAGGTCCGAACCCGAACCAGGCGAGAAAGGTGATGACGGCAACCGCTACAACCGCGGGCACGAACCAGGCAGCCACCCGATCGGCGAGGCGTTGAATGGGAGCGCGGCTGCGCTGTGCCTGACCAACTAACTGCACAATCTGCGATAGTAAGGTTTCGGATCCGACGCGCTCAGCCTCCATTACAAAGGAGCCTGTAGTGTTGATGGTCGCGCCGATGACCGGGCTGTGGTCAGATTTCTCCACCGGAATCGATTCGCCGGTGATCATCGACTCATCGATGGCGCTGCGTCCCTCGATCAGCACGCCATCGACGGGAACTTTTTCTCCGGGACGGACCCGCAGGCGGTCGCCCGGCTTTACATCATCAAGCGGAATATCCTTTTCCGTGCCGTCTGCGGCGATAAGGCGGGCAGTTCTTGGACTGAGATCGAGCAGCGCTCGAATGGCCGCACTGGTGCGGCTGCGGGCGCGCAGTTCCATGACCTGCCCAAGCAAGACCAGCGTGGTGATGGCGGCAGCGGCTTCGAAGTAGACGTCGGGATATCCGCCCACGCCGCGCAATGATTCCGGAAATATTCGCGGCGCGACTGTCGCCACCACGCTGAAGCTATAAGCCACCCCTGTGCCCAAGCCGATCAGGGTAAACATGTTCGGGCTGTGGTTGATCAGCGACCTCCAGAAACGTTCGAAGAATGAGAGGCCGCACCACAGGACTACGGGAGTCGACAGCGCAAACTCAAGCCAGGGGAGGTTCAACGGCAGCCCGTTCAGGGCACGCGTCAAGGCATGTGGCCAGAACATGCTTGCCATGGGGATTGCGAACAGCGGTACGGTTAAGGCGACGCCGACCGAGAAGCGGCGCGTCATGTCCCCCAACTCCGGATTCTCTTCGCGGGCACCCACCGTGCGCGGCTCAAGCGCCATGCCGCAGATAGGACACGCACCCGGCTCTGCTCGAACGATTTCCGGATGCATCGGGCAGGTGTATTCCGACGTGAAGGCCCGTGGAACATCGGGCTCGAGCGCCATGCCGCAGGATGGGCAGGCTCCGGGCTTGGTCTCGCGCACCTCGGGACACATGGGGCAGACATAGACCGGCTTCGTGCCCGCCTTCGGTTTTTGTGCCAGATCGAGCGTTTGTTTTCCGATCGTCGTGATCGGTGGGCTCGCGGGCCGGGGCGAGAATGAAGGTTTTGCCGGAGCCGGCGTCCCCAGCGTCACCAGATCCGATGAGAACGGGACCGCCTTATTCTCGTTCAAGTACTCCTGAGGATGAGCTCTGAATTTTTCCAGGCACGAGGCACAGCAGAAATAGTATTTCTTGCCGCCATGCTCGTGAACATGCGTGGGGGAGGCGGAGTTCACGTTCATCCCGCAAACCGGGTCGCGCTCGAGGGCAGTTGTAGGGTTTGAAGCCGTCATATGCGATGTCTCAAAATGGCCAGGAAACTTGCTTTCTTTGATTGTCGCTGCTTTATCTTGGGAGCGGCGTAAAACTTCGCCCTTCAGGGCGGAGATATAAGCCGTGTTTTGCTACAATATTTTTGGGTCAAGGTTTCCTCTTGACGTACTAGATAGGCTCGGTGCGAGCCTTCAGGCGTTAACGTAGTGCGCTTTCAAGCACAAGCGTAGCCTGAGAATCTTCGCCCCTTCTGGGCGGAGAGGTTCAAATTGGATTCATCCTGCGTTTTTTTTGACGTTGGCCGGCACCCACGAAATATCATAACAAAGGGTTTTAAGCCCATGACTTATCTGGATGTGGTCTTCCGCTATGGCGCAGTTCCCGGCGAAAACGAAATGCGCGCGCTCGATACGATGCGCGAAGTTTATGGCATTCGCCGTTTGCAGTTCGATGAGAAAGCCAGTACAGTGCGTGTGGAATTTGATGCGTCGCGCCTAAGCCAGGATGCGGTGGCGAAGCTGTTGCGCGATGCCGGAGTGGACGTGCGGGAACGGGGAGCCCTTGTCTGAGGTCAGAAGGCGGTGACGTTTCGTTTGCGCGTTTTCTCTTCTCCTGCGAGACCTTAGGAAATCCTGCCAAAAAGCTAACCCACGGCCGTTAGACCGTGGGTTCCTGTTTTGATGCAAAAGACGGGGGAAGGCTCGCACTGCGTCAGACAGCGTCTAGGAGACAAAAGCAAGGGGTGCTCACAGAAAACCTCTGGCCGAAGTTATTCTCTGAAGCACCCCGTTGCGCGCCACTTCGTCTGTGCTTTACTAAAGCAAGCGAGTTGCCGTCCCGCAAATCGCACAAACTAAACGATGAAGAGATTTTCAGCTCTGTAGGAATTGCCCAGCCCCGAGAAAGATTTACTTCGAGTCAACGGGCGCAACCGGAGCGCCAAAACGTGGCTGTTGAAAACGTTTTCTTCAGATGGCCAGGAGCTAGGACTGACGCTTTGAAAACGCAAGCTCGTTTTCAGGCAAACGATTCTTCGCTATAATCAAGCGACGGTTGTTCCTGCCAAGCAAATCCGCGCCCTTAGCTCAGTTGGATAGAGCGTCTGGCTACGAACCAGAAGGTCGGGAGTTCGAATCTCTCAGGGCGCACCATTCTTTTCTTGCACTTGCCGAGAAGTTCCCAACCTCACTCTTGGATGCACCGGGTGCAACTGGCAGTTTAGCTGCCACTGTAGGCACGTGGAAGCCAACTCCGGCCTGCTCCGCTGTTACCCTGCGAAAATCAGTGTCGTCCTTCACGTTAACCAGTTGATTCTCTTCGACATTTAGCCGGACAGTAGTGAAAGCGTCTTGTGGCATACTCAGTCGTCGTGGATTATGTCCCGCGTCTCAACTGTGCTTGCGTTAATTGCGTTAGCGCTAGAAGCGATTGCCGTTTCGGCGCAAAACGCACCTCAGCCTCCGAGGCTTCGCATATCCACTCGACTGGTTCAGGTAGACGTCATCGTCCGCGACAAGAACGGCCCGGTCACGGATTTGACGAAGGACGATTTCGTCGTGCTTGATCGAGGGAAACCGCAGAGAATCAGCGTTTTTTCCGTAGAATCCGGCGACTCTGTGCCTCAGCCTGCAGAGCCGCTACCACAAAACACCTTTTCGGATCTGCCCCAATATGGCGCGACCAAGCCAAGGAGCGTGACGATTGTTCTGTTCGACAATCTCAATACGTTATCTGGCTCGTCGCCGCTGCCTTATGAGACCACTCCGTATTGGCTTGAGGACCATGCGCTCGCTAGTGCTGAGCAACACTTGGTTGAGTTTCTGAAGCAGCTTGATCCGAACGATCACGTTGCCATCTATGGCCTTACCAATTCAGTGCATGTACTCTGCGACTTCACCTGCGATCGTGCTCAACTTTTGGCGGTCGTAAGCAAATATAATGCGACATCAAAGACCCAACGCGAGGCGGTTGAATCGGGTGACTATCATTTTCCCGATATGCCTAATCCCGTTTTCGACCAGCATGTCGGCGCAGACGCGCGCGCCTTGGCGGCGCTTAACAATCAGGCTCGGGCCCAAGTGACCATGGCCGCTCTGATGGCGATTGCAGCTCATGTTTCCGATATTCCGGGGCGAAAGAACTTGCTTTGGCTGACCGCCAATCTTCCGTTTTCCGGTGAGGCAATCGCACGCACACTGAGTCGCGCAAACATCGCGGCCTACCCGGTAGACGCGCGCGGTCTGCTTCCCCGCTCGCCTTCGACTTCGCCGGACGATCTCATGGCCGACAGCCGCACTCGTGACCAACTCGGGCTCGGGACCACTCCGTCCCAGTCCGACCAACCCATTGGCATTGAAGCGATGCAAACTATGGCCGATGATACTGGAGGCCGAGCATTCGTCAACACCAATGACCTCACCGGCGCAATCAGGAAGGTCGTCGAGGATTCAGCGGTCACTTATACTCTGGGGTTCTACCTCGACCCCGGTTCAATAGATGGAAAATTCCATGAATTAAAGGTTCAGCTAAGGCGATCCGGGCTGAACGTCCACTACCCCAAAGCCTATCTCGCCCTTGAGGACACCCCTGCAACGAAAGATCGGAACCGAAATAGTCTACTAACGGCAGCGCGGAGTCCGATTGAGTCATCCGAAATTCCTGTGCAGGTCAGGATAGAAAGGGTAGAGAAACCGTTGCCGCATTGTCTGAGCATTTTCGGCTCGATCGACATTCACAACGAAGTCCTCCAAAATGGCGGCGCGCGCAAAATCGCTCTCGACGTGGTCACAATTGAGCAAGATCAATCCGGCAAAGTTGTGGCGCAGTCGGAAAGCACAATCAGTCTTCAGTTCACAGATAAAAGATATACGGATTATGTGAAGTCGGGTCTCCCGTTTCATCAGTACGTGCAGCCCAAAGCCGACGCCACCACGTTGCGCATACTGGTTGAAGATCCCAGTACTGCAGCAGTGGGAAGCCTCCTCATTCCGTTGTCCCAGATAAAATAGGTGAAGCCGATTTACTTCTGTTAAATAGGGAAGCCATGTCAATTGTCGATAACAGGCATCTACCACTGCTTTCCATAAACTTCGGTGCCATCGTCGCCCTGCATGTTGTTGAGTTTAGGTTTACGCGTTTACGAGCGGTTTCGACCCCCACTTGCAGACCGTTGGGTGCAATGGGTGCAGCTCAGTTGCACCCAGGTCTTTTAAGCGATTCCAGACCAGTAAGTTGGCGTTGACTACTCTACCCTACGAAACGGCGCGTTTGCGCAATTGTGCCTGCTGGTTTGCCAGCAGTTCTCGGGCGGCGGCGAGTGTTTCCGGTGCCCGGGAGAGCGCTGATTCGAGCTTGCTGGTCGTGCGCTCCAGCGTCGCTTCATCCATCGCGGCCGTAGCGCTCACGCTGTCAGTTAAGCGGGTATCCAGCCTCGCCAGGCATCCGGCCTTCAACTCTAAGCATCTTCATTCCGGTCTTGACATCCTGGAGATTAACCAGGGCGACCGCACCCAGGTAGGCCATCAGTGCCTCTTTTTGCATGCCATTTGAGGGAAGAGTGAAGGGTTCGCTCTGAGCCTCTCCGCGAAAAACTTGAACCGTCCAATACTGCTTGTACTCGCTTTCTGACATTCCCAATAGCTTCAACAATGCGACTCGCTCGTGTGTCCCGGGAGCCCGAACGAAGAGCTTGACAGGAAGGCCGGCGGACCAGTAGCGCTCTTCTCCCGCAAAGATCTTGCGCAGCTCCGCCCTGCTCATCTTAGTCACTGGATTGTGGTCGTTTACCACAACCGCCACGTCTCCGTCCTGGGCTGCAGCAACCCGGATACTGACAAGGCTCGTGAGGCAGATCAGAAGCGGCAAGAGTAATGTTTTTGTTCGCATATTGTGACACCTAGCCTAAAAGGTGAAAGCCAATTGCAACTGAAGTCCGTTCAGGTCCGGTTCGTCACGGCGCGCGGTGTGATCCAGTTGGGCCTTAAAGGCAACATATTCGTTCAGATCGTAGCGAGCGCCGAAAGAGGGCCCGAAACGCAGGCCGACATCGTTGTAGATCGAGTCGTTTGAACTCGCGTTCACATACTGGTAACGGAAGAACGGACGAAAGTGGCCTACCTGTTTGGAAATCTGGGAGTATAAGGCCGGAGTGTTGTAGATCGCATTGCTGAAATGCAAAGCCGCGTCGCGAATGAGGAAGCCTTCGTTAAGAAACTCGATGCCATGCGCCACATACACAACGTAGCCGTTGACGATGCTTTGGCCATATCGCAACGACGGCCCCTGGACAAAATTGCTGATCTTGTCGTGGTAGTAGGAAGCCCCGATTTGTAATCCGGGAACACGGTCAGGGCGAAGAAAAAATCCGACGTTCACCTGGTTGCTATTGTTCTCATCGGTCACTTGGCCATCGCCATTGAGGTCAGGCCGCATAGTGTCAGACGAGCCGTATTCGGCAACATAATTCAGCCCCAGCTTCCCCGAGGGAATCGTGCCGGTAGCGGAGACGCCAATCGCTTGTGTGGGGAGCAGACCACCGTTGCTGGCGAACTCCATCACCAGCGGCCGATCTGCGGTGGTTTGCAGCCAGGCTGCGCTGCGAAACGCCCAGTTGTAATATCCGATGTTGGTCTGGTAACGGCCAAAGGACATCTTCAAGTGGTCGTTGTAGTCGTACTTCAGTAACAGCCGCCGCAGATCGACCCTGTAGCTCTGCGCGTCGCCCTCCTCGAAAACAATCTCAGAGAGTACGCTGGCTTTGTCCGTGAGTTTTGAAGTAAGGAATAGACCAAAGTCGCCGGTGTAGAAGTTTCCCTGCGAACCGGGCACGAACCCATAGGTTCCCAGTTCCGGCGCCCTCTGGCTCAACACTTTGTAATCGACCTCTCCGAACCCTCGCCATTGAATTCCATGGGCTTCGTGGAGTTCCTGCCCCACGGTGGGAGCTGGCGTCTGATCCGCAGGTTCTGCGGGCGGCATCGGCAAATTGGGCGAGTCCGGAGTAGAGGCATCCGTGTGGTTTTGCTGAGACTCTAGGAGCTTCACTCTTTCTTGCAGGTCCTTGACCTGCTGAACCAGTTGGCGAATCGTCTCTGGATCAGTCGAAGGCGCG
>Ga0209624_10000873_pt1 | contig 25437 bp, 30 predicted proteins | sample JacPinW_OM2H0_O1_FD_188565 | JGI IMG/M metagenome (GOLD analysis project Ga0209624, IMG submission 188565) | Forest soil microbial communities from Algoma, Ontario, Canada - Jack Pine, Ontario site 1_JW_OM2H0_O1 (SPAdes) (version 2) | ecosystem: Environmental > Terrestrial > Soil > Boreal...
ACGTCTTTCCAAAGGAAAATTCGTGTGGTGGCCGGAAGGATCTGAAGCAGCCAAGTCGCTGGAAGCCTATGAAGCGCAGTTGTTGATGGCGGCGGGCGATGTGTCGCGCGTGCGCGCGGCGCCGATGTGGCGGCGAGTGAACGTACTGAAGGAGATAGGAATTCGCATGGCTCTCGGCGCTGATCGGGATGACATCCTGAAACTTGTCTCACGGCAAGGAGTGAGGTTAGTGACTACAGGCGTAGTCGCGGGCGTGATCTTGGCGTGTGTTCTTACACGTGCGATTGGCAAATTGTTAATGGGCGTGAGCGCGACTGATCCGGCAACATACATGCTGGTCATGGTCTTGCTCTCAGCTGTGACACTGCTTGCGGGATGGATACCAGCGCGTCGAGCGACGCGCGTCGATCCCATGCAGGCGCTACGAACGGAATAAACAAGCGCCTAAGAATGAAGGGTTGTGGCTAAGGCCGCTTCAATTCTCAACTGGCGAAACCAGACGGCATTCTCATGGAAGGCGATTACACTCACTCGCCCCACTCGCGCGCCCTAGCCCTCCAGCCCGCTCGCGCGCGGGCTCCGGGGTCCAAACCCGGTGGGAGGGGGGTCGACAATTTTTCCCGAAGTGTACTACCCCGAATCGCGACTGACTGACGTCCATCAGCCGGGATTGCTCGCGCAACACTATGTGAGATATTCGAGCGTGTCTTTCTTCGGGTGCTCCGAAACTCGAATTTGGTCGGTAGCCTGTGAATCAGCTTATTTATGGCCTTTATCCATAGCCGCAAGCTGCGCTTTGAGTGCGAATCGAACCTACGCATTAGCACTGCGTTGTTTTTGGCAAGTGGTCGGCTGACCGGAAGTGATCCAGATTGCGACGTACGGATCGGTGCCGACAGTCCCCCTCTCGGCAGTCTTGCTAGCGGCTGAACGTGGATCATGGGCGAGCACTCAATCCAACTTGTTATCAGATGCACCAAAGTCGAACATTTGTTCATCTCATAAAACCTTCTCCTTCCGCACTGCGCGCATGATTTCAATGCGATCTTCACTTTGAAATCCATCGCAACGCGCAATCTCGCCAACTTGCAATCTGTGCTTTCCATCCTCGGCGAGCCTAATACCGTTCTAAAGGCGCTTCGAGATTAGCCTGCGAACTTGCTCGAAATCTGAAAAGCCCATATGTTCTCGGCTGCGACGCGGGAGATTTACTCACCGCGATTCGAACGCGAGGAGCATATGAAATTGTTAAGTTGGGGAGTCGCGCGGTATCGCTTTGCATTTGTGAGCCTCCTCATCGTTGTTTCCCTTCAGCTATTTCCGGTGCTGTCTAATGCCCAAAACCTCGGACAGTCGCCACAGACGGGCCAGGCCGTACAAGGGCAAACCGCTGCCCAACCAGAGGGAACTGTGCTCAACCTGGTGAACTGGGTGGGCAACGTAATCTCGCCGGTCGGTGCGGCGCTGGCCGTGGTCATGGCCGTTGTCTCTTATTCGCAAGGCCGCGGCGTGGCGCGTTGGGCCGTGACTGCAGCCGGTCTGTTGGTGATATCCGGTCTAACACGCTTGATCGAGTTCTGGATCGCGAATGGCACTGCGGGAGTGCAATAGGAACGGTCGTAGGGTGCCGAGACCATGACGCTGCCCCAAATCATCGACGATCTGCTGACACTGCTATTCGACATGGCAGTCCCAGCCGCTATCTGCTCCATGGTGCTGGCTGGAATCGCGTTGCGGCAGGAAGGCGGCGTGAACTTCCAGACCGGAGGCAGATTCCAGAGATGGGTACTGTGGTCAGTGATTCTGTTGACGCTCCCCCAGTTCCTGTCATGGTTTGCGGCGCAAGGTATCACGATGCCGGCACAAGGCGGAGGCATCAGCAGTTCGTGGGTCGCGAGTTTGCAGACGAGCTTCAGCGGTTTTGTTTCGAACGTCGTGGTTGCCAAACTGATTCCTGTCCTCGCCGCGTTCTGCGTCTTGAAGGCGGCGCTAGATGCAGCCGAAGGCCAGAGCCCACTGGCATCGATCGTTGCAGGACTCTTTCTGTTGTCGGTGTCTGGGAGTGTCCAGCTCATGCAGAGCTGGAACAGCAACTCGGAGTTTGCCACGACCGACATGCTGACATCGGCGTGGAACTTCCTCGCCGGGACCATCCTGCCAGAAGCCGCAGGCTTAGCAATTGTCGGAGCGATCTTCAATTACGCCCGTCATAGGCCGTTCATGCCGCTGGTGGGATCGGGCCTTGCTTTCTTGAGCGTTTCGGCCATCTGGCAGCTTGTTCAGGCCATGGCCGGCTGATGAGGATTGGAGGTGATCCTGTGAGTTTTTCAAGTGGGCTGCTCAACCTGACGAGTTGGCTGGGCAACGTCATCATGCCGACCATGGCCGGTTTATTCGCCGCCGTCGCAATCTATCGCTTTAGCAAAGGTCACCCGTACTCGAACCTCGGTTACGCAGCGCTGGCATCTCTGCTGTGCTCCGGGCTCTTGCGTGCGATGGAGTCCTTCAGCAATCAGGCAGCATGGAACAATCCAGACCGCTACTGGATCTCTGTGCTGACGCTCGGGAACTGGATTGGCAATGTTTTGTTGCCGCTCTATGGCGCAGGCCAAGTCGTGCTCGCGGTTGCGCACTTTGCCGGTTTACTGGAGCGAATGACGATCGGCGAGGCGTGGGTCCGCAACCTCATCGCTGCGATGTGCTGCTTCAGCTTGTCGGGGCTGCTGCGCTTGGGAGAGTTCTGGGTTCAACACGGAACGGCCGGAGTGCGCTAGGAAGGAGATCAAGAATGCCATTACAAGTGACACCCGTGAATCGCAATTTGCAGACGCGAGTGACCTTCATGCTGCTTGAGTTTGAGGATCTTTTTATCGTGCTGGGTGCCGCGGCGGTCATGAACGTCCTGGGCCATTTTGTGGGGGGCGAGATCGCGGGAATACCCATGAATCTCGTCCTGCAGTACGGCGTGCCGTTGCTCATGGTGCCAGTTCTAATGGCATTCAAGTATGGCAAGCCGCGGGGCTACGTTCGCGATCTTGCTTCCTGGCACATGAAGCCGCATGCCTACTGCGCCTTGGCACACGACCGCGAAATCCGGTCCGCCTATCTGAGGGAGGAATAGCAGTGCCGCTAAGGCTTCAACAACACGAGCGAAAACTCCACGATCCAGCACTGTGCGAGCAACTTCCGGTCCGCGACTACCTGGACAACATTGTTGTTCGCACGAACGGCGCTTTCGTAGCAGGCTACGAGTTGAAGGGTTTGGCATCGTATTTTGCGGGCGACGAAGGCCGCGACCGGGGAAAGTTGATGCTGGAGGCGCTGCTTCGTTCTCTGCCGGAACAGAGCATGAGAGTGCAGTTCCGCTACGAAGTGGTGGAAGACCTGGGAGACCTGCTTGAGCTTTATGCCGCAGCCCAGCAATCGGAACGGGAAGAGGTAATTGCACTCGACGAACTGCGCGTCGAACGATGGCGCACGAAAGAGGCGAACGGCCACTACATGCGGCCTCTCTTGCACGCGTATTTCATCTGGGACCCTGTCGTCCATCGCCGTATTGCCGGTAAGCCGCTCAAGCCGACGGGCAATCCCTTCAGCTTATCGGCCCGGAAATGCATTGAACGCAGTTGTCGGGAACATCAACAATTGCTAGCAGAGTTCGAGAGTCTGCTGCGTGGCCTCGAGACAACGCTCGAAGCCGCGGAACTCGGCGCGCGCCGGTTGACCGACGAGGAGTTGTTTCTTGAGGCAAAGCGAGCGATCAATCCGTTGTCTCCCGATCATCGGCCATACAGGCGGGCTGAGGAGCAATTGGAATACCGGAGCGCCCGCGAGCAGATCGTCGACACGAGCATCGCGGATGAGACGGACTCGTACCTGAATGTCGGCGGAATTCTTTATTCGTTTGTAAGTCTGAAAGAACTTCCGGATGCCACGTTCCCCGGAATCCTGAGAGAACTGGTCGGTCTTGATTTTCCGCTCATCGTTAATGCGCAGGTCACAATTCCTGACCAAACGAAAGTGCTTAAAGGCTACAAGAGCCGGTTGCGCAAGATGCAGGCCGTGCAGCGGGACTCAAACGGCGGATTTCGTACAAACGTAGAGGCGCAGGTTGCCGAGTCCCAATTGGTCAGGGTGCAACAAGACATCATCTCGAGTTCGGTCAAGACGGCCAAGCTGAGCCTGGTCATCGGAACGCGCACTTCCCGCGCAGCCATAACGACTGCGGAACTGGAGCAATCGGAGCGAACCATCGACAATCGGCGCCAACAACTTCTCTACGCCATTTCCCGCATGAATGGTGCCAAAGCCGTTGCTGAGTCGCTGGCGAAAAAGCGACTGTTTTTCAGTTCACTTCCGGCAATGTCTGAGCCCGACAAGCGAGACCACGACTTGCTCACCTCGAACGCGGCTGATCTTGTGCCGGTAGAAACACCATGGCGTGGCACACCCCGGTCCCCACTGTTCCTGCTTGAAACTCCCTACCGCCAGCTCATTCCCTTCTCGCCCTTCGATCCAGGCTTGAGCGACGCGAACATGCTGGTGATGGCCAAAACTGGCGGCGGAAAAACCGTCATGGTGCAGCAGTTTCTTCTGATGGCCGCCAGGAGCAACCCGCTGATTTCGATCCTTGAGCGTGGCGATTCGTATCGTCCCCTTGTCGAGTTGATGGGCGGACGGATGATCACCATGTCGCTCGATAGCGAACAAACGATTAACCCGTGGGATCTGCCAGAAGGAGAAAGGGAACCAAGCAAGGATCAAGTCGCGTTTCTGAAAAATCTGACGCGCCACATGCTCGGCGAGGGCGGCGCCGAAGACACCCAACTTCTGGACAACCTGATCACCGAGGCTGTTCTTCGGACTTATAAGAGGGCGGCGATCCGCCCGTCGATTCCCATTCCAACCTTCTCCGACCTTCGCGATGAACTCTCCCAATGGCGTGACGAGGAAAAGAACCAGCGCGTAATGGACGAAGCTCACCTCGCGGCGATCAAGCTGCGTAGCTGGACCGGTGAAAAGGGAGTGTATTCGAAACTGTTCGACCGGCCCACAACGATCTCGCTGGACAATCCCTGGTTGTTCTTCAACGTGGAGCAATTGAGCGATGACCGGCGACTGGAAACGGCCATGAGCCTTCTCATTGCTCACGCCACTGCGCAACGGGCGGCTGGCAAGGCCGGCAGAAGCAGCATCACGGTTCTTGATGAGTGCTGGTTCCTGCTGGATTCTCCGGTACTGGCACCCGAAGTGGTCCAGTTGTTTCGTACGGCGCGCAAACGCAACGCGAGCGTCTGGGGAATGAGCCAAACCGCGGAAGATTTTGTGGGGACGGAATCGAAGCCTAGGCCGCACGGAGCGGGCATCGTTAAGAATTCGACGACCAAAATTATTGGCCAGCAGCCGGGTGACGTGACCGCTCTGCGGGAGCACTTGCACCTGAACGATACCGCGGTGAACCAGATCAAGCATTTCAGCGCTCCCGTGAAGGGCAAACGGTCTGACGCCTTAATCGTAATCGGCGAAAAAGCCGACACCACACACACCATCCGCATGTCGCCCACACCAGTCGACTACTGGATCATGACGACTTACGCGCGGGAGCGCGTGTATCGGTCGTGGTGGCTGGAGCGGAGAAAGGCGACGCCTTTGATGGACGCGTATTCGCAGTTAGCCGAAAGTTTCCCGGAAGGGCTGGCCGATGTCGATCCACTCCCCGAAGAAATCTCAGGAGAAGTCGCAAGAGGTACACGCATATGAAGATGAAAACTTTGGAACTCCTTCGCAACCTTCAACACAGACTCAGCCACAGCAGGCGATGGCTGTTCGTGGCAGTGATTACCTTGTGCTTGATTCCCACGAACACGCGCGCTGACGGAATTGGAGACATTCTGTCCCTCTTTCACACGATCACCAGCACTCTCCAGGGTCCGATTGGCGGAGCGTTGAGCGAAATGCGGAAGATTAGTGCCGAGGTAAATAATTTCCGTCAGAAAATCATCTGGCCTTTGGCCGTGATCAATCAGGCGAGATCGTTTGTCAGTGCAACGCGGGCGCACTACACCGGCCTGATGTCCCAGATCGAAGGCATCAAGAACAACAGCGCGACTCTGGCTCTTCCCATGCAGTTGGAGTCGATGTTCCGAGGTGCCCAATCGGGGTCCATCAGCCAGATTCCCGCGATATACAACCAGGTCTACCAGCCGGTTGTGTTACCTGGAATTGCCCAACCGGGGCAACGCAATCTCATGGACATTGACGACGCAATGGCGATGGACTCGCTGAAGACTGCCATGGTTTCCGACCAAACCACTCAGGGGATGGTGACTCTCGCCGATTCTCTCGAACAGCAAGCGATGACCGCAGCTCCCGGGTCGGCGTCTATGGTCACGGCCCAGGCCCGCGTCGCAGATCTTGTAACCCAGGCGCAGCTCGCGAAAATGCTCGCCGCTCAACTACGCCAGGAAGCGACGAAACTGGCGCACCAGAATGCGACGCTCAAACACAGCGCAACAACGACGCAAAATCTTTTCAAACAGATCCAGCAAGTTTTAGCTCATCCATAAGGAGTTCGAAAATGAATCGTCGTACATTCTCTCGTCTTCGAAAGCTCGTTCGAAATGCAGTAGCGGCGGTATGCAGTGTAGCTATTGTAGTGGCGCTTCTCCCCAGCAAAGCTCGCAGCCAGCTTGGACTGGATCCGTGCTGCGCCATCATGTCCTCCGGACTCAACTCGATCTCCGGCCTGCTGCGCAACCTCGTGGCTCAGCCGCTAGGTTCCATTCAGCAAAATCAACAGCAATCCGCGAACTTCGAGCAGCAGGTGGTGTTTCCCATGTCCGCGATTACTCAAGCCAGAAACATGGCTGTTCAATTTCAAAGCCAGTTTGTCCAAATGCGTCAGCTCTTCCAGTTGTCGATATCAAGCGCCACCCTGCGCACGCCACAACTGCTCGAACAGAGCCTCCTCTCAGGCAATCCGGGTGCAATGCCACAAATCACAAGCAACTACTCCGCTTTGTATGGGACCGTGATGCCGTCGGCAAACGCGCCCCAACCGGTCCGGAACATGGTCGATATGACCGATGCAGAAGCACAAGCCGCCATGAAAAAGGCGGTTGAAATCGACGCCCTGGCTAACCTAGAGCTTCAGGCAGCCGAACAGATCAATCAGGAATTGCAAACCGCCGCGCCCGGAAGTTCCAGTATTTTGGAGGCCGAGACCGCGGCCTGGCTCGTGAGGGCCAACGCATACACCCAATCCGCGATGGCGGAACTAGTGCGCGTGCGCTCGATCGAGTTGGCCAATTCGAGCGGCCAACTCAAGTTCAGCGCGTCTCATGCGTCAACGCTTCAGACTACGGGCAACCAGGTCTTGCAGCAGGGAGTTCAGTAATCGTGTTTTATTTTCAGCAGCTTCTGAACACGGCGCTTGCTGGGATCGACGGCACCGCCATCATTTCGACGGTCACGAACTTTGCATTCGCGATCCTGCTGATTGGTTTTCTGATCGGACTCTATCAAGCGGCGTTTCGCGGAGGCGATCTGCAGGCGCTTGCGGCAACGGCCGTCAAGTATCTGGTGGTTGCCATGATCGTGTCCAACTGGGCGACAGTGTTTCGCGGTGTCAACGGCTCGTTCAACACGGTGGCGAACTTCATCGGCAGCAGTTCCGGCGCGGGAGACATGTTCCAGAGCTGGATGGGGCAGCTGCAGCAACAGTTCACTAACAACCCGTCGTTGACCCTTACGGACATCATCACGGGCGATGCAGCGGCCACGATCACGGTGGTCCTGCTCGTGGTCGCTTATCTTCTCTACGCCCTCGCGATGATCGTGTTCTGCTTCTTCTACACCTTGTTTGGTGCCATGCTCTATGTGGTCGGCCCTCTCGTGCTCGCCCTCATTCCCATGCCGGGGGTTGGCCAGTTGGGAAAGTCGTATGCCATCAATGTGATGATTTGGAACGCCTGGGGCATTCTCTATGCCGTATTCGGCGCGCTCATCACCGCCATCCAGGTCAACCAGGTCAACAACATTTTGGGCAATGGATTTCTTGGGTTTCTGAAGGGCGCGGGAGATTCAGTCATGCTCGGGCTGGTCAGCATCTTTTACGCCCTAGCCATAGCATTGATCCCCTCCATCGCCAAAAGGATCATCTCGGGGGATGTTGGGTCAACAGCGTTCGCTCTAGTGAGAGCAGGCGGAGTCGCGGCCGGCGCCACCCTGGCCGGAGTCAGCGGCTTTGCGGCAGGAGCGAGCCCCGCTTTGGCTGGCGCTACGGCGTCCGGTGGTGCGAGTTCTTCCTCCACAGCTACAGTTCTGGCGTCGTCCACAGCGCCTCCTACTCCCTCGATGCCCGAGTTCATTCGCTCGGGAGTTGCGAGCGCTATGAACAGCAACAGCAGTCCGGTCGTGCCGACGGCCACAGGTCACAACGAGAGCTCTGGTAACCGAGATGTCGCCGATGCCGTATCGGGTAGCACAAGCCGGCATGGGTCCAGCTATCGACCCCATTCGGTCACCCAAGTCGTCAGCTTTAACGTGGGGAAAGCGCTCGGAAGAGCTGCGGGACGGAACAATGCCGAGAACAATTAGCTCTGGAGGAGGAGGTTTCTATGTGGAGGCAGCCGCCGATCTGGGAGCCGCAAGGGACGAAGTTCCGGCCGTACAGCATCACGAGCCTGATCTTCTTTTATATCGGAAAGTTTTTCGGTCGTTTGTTCGGCCGACACCGCTGATTGTGGTTGGAGAATTTACTGGGACACGAACATGTGGTTGAAAAAGAAAAACCCGTCTAAGGAAGCCGATGCACCCGAAAAACTCCGCTACAGCCGCTATTACGAGCATGATGGGATCCTGCGTGCTTATGCCAACCGGGCGATGCTGCTGGCATTCTTGTGCATACCAATAACGATGTTGGCGCTGGCTTTCGCTGTCTATGTTCGCCTACAGCCTCCCACAGTCATTCGTGTCGATGAGAACGGACTGGCAACGGTTCTTGGCGTGACGAAACCGGGTATTTCGGTAACGCAGGGGCCTGGATCGGAGCCGACCGAATTTGAGAAGCGGGCATTCGTGCGCTTGTTTCTCGAACGTTATCTGAACTTCTCGCCGACGAATGTGAGTCGCAACTGGGCTGACAGTTTGAACATGATGACTGCCAACCTGCGGCGCACCGCCTACGCCGGCATGCAGAAAGATGACTTCATTGGAAAGATCGAAGACGATCAGACCACCTCGGAATTTCAGCTGCGCTCACTGGAAACTGCCAAGGACGACCCACTCACATACACCGCCTTCGGGGTTAAGGAAGTCCACCATATCCACGAACACAACGAAACCATCGACAAAGTGGTCAGCGAATTCCACGTAAGGCTGCTGGTCGAAAAGCGGTCGGAGGAAAACCCGAGCGGGTTGCTGATTGGCGAGTATTGGGAACGAGCGATCGAAGGTGAGAAACGCGACTGGGTGCTGCAGCAGGCGGACTTAGGTCTGAGATAAGTTTCGGGAAAAGGAGCTTTGGATATGGAAGGCAAAGGGACTACAGAAGCAACGGAACGGCCGGTTGCGGCGAAAGCCGATGTGGCCGACACCCCGAGAAGGCGCCGAAATAGCAATGACGCCAACCTTCGCTATTTTCTTGTTAAGCCTGGATCGTCTCCGGCAAAACCGGAACTCGGCCAGGAAATGGCGAGCGAGGGAGAGGCATTGATCGAGGCATTCAGGACTGGCCAGCCGTTCTACACACTGACGGCATGGAAGGCGGTTCCGGAGGTGAATGGTGGCAATCCTGTGATCGTGAAACAGGCCGTCGCCCAGAAGACAATTTAGAGCTAGTTCGATGACATCAGCACAAACAGTTCTCATGTGACCAAGAGGTTGATTTTGGTCCTTTGAGCACCCCGCGGCTTGATGCGGGGAAATGTGCTGACCGGAGCTTCTCAAACTTGAAGCCTGGCCGAGCGAACCCGAAATGGGGGCCAGACGAGAGTGCCGAAGCTAGCGGTCACGCGAACTCCTTAACTCGAGCCTGGTCTCACAGGAAAGACAAACAGTTGAGGAGAACAAACAATGACGAAGAATATGACGACGAACAACTACAGAATCCCGGCCGACCAACTCCAGAACCTTGAGATCGACCGCAACGGGCGAGTCGCGCCGCGCTTGCACGATCTCGAGCCACTCAAGAACACGCTGCTCAGCGCGCTCTATCCCGGAATCAAGGTGGCCAGCGTAAACGTGCCGGCCGAGCCTCTCGATGATTACGAAGAATCACAGGTCGAGAACGCTCTGGCCCGGCTCGTCTGGAACGGGGTTCACTACAAACTAGTAGGCGCAAGCGGTTCCGCAAAGAAAGGCAAGTTCTATTTTGTGGACCGGGAGCACAGCCAGTCGATTGCCGAGCGGTTCCAACACTGGCCGCAGGCCGCGATTGTTTACTTCGGGATCCTTGTCTCGCCCTGCAAGGTGATGTTGGAAGAACCCGAGGCTCGCGTGCTCGTTGTGGCCGACAGAAAACTCGGAACCAATGACTGCCGCGGATGGATTAGGCGGTCAACGTTCCAGCGCCTCCAACAACAGCACGATGACGAAATCCTCTCGGCCCAGGTGGAACGCTTACGACGCGAGCGATACGGAAAGGCGAGCGGCGAGATCCAAGACAAGGCTGGAGAGTCAGTTCTTCTCCGGGACGCGAAACGGGAAGTTGCCGGGAAACGTCTCCCAGAAGAACGCTTTTACCAATTCCGCATGTCCTTCGCCGATACGCAGGCAAAAGGCGCATTCAAAATCATGGAGGATGATGTTTCGGATGCGCTGGAAGCGGATTTTGTTCTGCCAGAAAGCGCGGTCAAACCTGGGCTGAAGGCGCCGGTGGTGATGTATTCGATCTTCGGGCCGGGCAGAAGATTTCGCGGGGATGTCGTGGTAGGCGTTCGCGAAGTTTCCCGCCAGCTCGAGTTTGAGTCCAGTTATACGCTGGTTGAACATGCTCCGGAAGACTCCATTCAGCTGGAAATCTTGCCACAGGCGATGAAGCAGGTGGCCAAGCTGAGTGAGGCCGTGGGCGAGGGCCGATACGAGGATTTGCTCGAAATCCTCGGCCACCATCCGGACAGATCGTTGCCGGATGGGGTGGAGCCGGACAGCGAAGAATTCCGGGTCGTCGAAGGGCTGCTTCTGGCCGATGCCAGCGGCGAAATCGTCCGTCATCCTTACGTCAACAATCAACTCAACAAGCTACTGGCGCGTTGGGCATTCAAGGCAGCGACCAGCGGAGGTTTTCGTCTTCCCGCATTTGCACTGATGGATGACGGATATCTCTTCCTGCAGGATGGTCAAGTGTTTTCGGGGTCCGACTGGATTCCCGAGCACAAAGCCATCGTTCCGCTGGCCTCTAAACACGGCCTGTGCGTCCGTTACCCGATACGCATGGTTGATGATCTCCTCCCGTTCGGAAATCTCTCGGACGAAGAGATCGTAGTCCACCTTAACAATGATCTTTGCCGGCATAACAGTACGCTTACCGATTCGGAAATTCGCGAGTTGGTCCAGCGTCAACTTCGACTGGAGGGCACGTATGTACTCCATTCGGAGACGGCAAAGAAAAATGGCGGCGACTTCGATTTCGACTGGGTGTGCGTGGTCGAAGAAGACCGGTTCCCGCGGTTTGTAAAGGATCGGTTTTCCAGAGGCTTGGGGCAGCAACAGGGGAAGAACAAGGCCAACAAGGCGAAAGACCCCTGGTTCAATCTGGAACATGTGGCCATGAAGGCCAGAGGGAATCACATCGGCTCGATCACCGACTTGATGACCTCTTGCCGCGCAGTGGGCCAGGAAGAACTGGCTGCGCAATTGGCCAAAGAACTCCAGAACGCGCTCGACAGCCTCAAGTGGCAAGTCCAGCCCGATCTCAAGCTGGTCGCCGAAATCCGCCAGCAGATACGTCAGGCGCCCTGGCTTCGTTACAAGAACGAACGCCGGTGCTCTGATTTACCACTCCATCTGGAGGTGGAGAAGACCGACCGCGTCGGCCACCTCTATAACCATGTTCGCAAGCAGATCGAAGACCTGCTGATCAACAAGGCTCCGATTGAGGCGTTCAAGGCGCTCGTGGTGGGCGAACAGGTCAGCCGCGAGATGCTCGAAGATTGTCGTTTCGTCAATCGGGTTTACGCTGCGATGGTCGGCAAGATCGTCGAGAGGCGAGAACAACTCAAGAAACAACTGGAGAAGGCCAAGGCCGAATGGGACACGGTGCGGCAGAGTTCCGACAAGGAACTGCGCCGGCAGATGCTGTTTGCCATGAATCAGGCATACGGTGCATGCCGCAGTGACGAAGAACGGGGCAGGTATGAGATGAAAGCGGTTCTCGCTTTTATCCGCATCTGGGCGCAGAACAAGGCGGAGAATCGCATGGGCTGGCTGCAGGCGCTGAACCGGATTGTATGCACCGGCCAGCGCTCCAGTGGCTCGATTCTCTTCCTTGCTTTTCCGCAAGAGTTGATCCTGAAACTTGCGGAACGTACGGGCGGCAAGCCCGTCCGGGTCCACGTTCCGAAGCTCTACGACGGACTTGTGAGGACCGACTCGTGCGGCCGAGCTTTCCTGGTTGACCCACTTAAAGGAGGAGGACAGAAACACACGTTCCTGTTCAAGTACCTGGACGGTAAGATTCTCCTCGATGACGACAAAACCGAACAGCCCAAGGCAGAAACATCAACCGAATCTTGCGCTGAATCAGAGACTGCGGAGGCTGCAATCCCCGCCGCCGTTGCCGATGAAACCGTGGAATTTAATCCCGGCGCTTTCAGTGACGAGGACGCGAGCGATGCTCCATGGGTCATGTGAGGCACGAACCGCTTTGAGCGGAATCCTTCCGGATTCCGCTCAAGGCTTTAAGAAGGAATCATGAAAAGAACGGTTTCGCTCATCTTTATATATAGCCTTTGTGCCATCGTCGCGCTGTCCCAGCAGACGGGCATTCCCAGCTCGGACCCCGTCGTCCATGTCGCCACCGCGCTGAACCACCTGACGGTCCTGGAATTTCATGAGCCGGTTACGATGGCCGCCGCTGGCAGTTCGGATTTCCAGATCGAGCGGGAGGCGAACAAGGTCTTCATCAAGCCCGTAAAATCGGGGACGGCGACGGATTTGTTCGTTTGGACGGCCTCACGGCGCTTTGCTTACGAGCTTGAAATCACGCAAGAGGTAAAGGACATGAATTTTGCGATCGATACTGCCCAACCGGCTCCGGTCCCAGTTCCAAAGCCCGTGGTGGAGACTGACACAGATCAGTTTGCCGATGTTGTGCTTACCCATGCGCTCATGGGGGCTGAGGAGATCAAACAAAGAAGTAGGCGCAAAGCGAAAAGTCAGGTTAGCGTGCGCGTGGAACAGGTGTTTCGCACGAGGAGCACTGTCTATATCCACTACTCGATCGAGAACAACACCGACCTCTTCTACCGTGTGAATACACCACAAGCCTACCAACTGCAGACAGACGACTCGCCCGTTCCGCTCGCAAACCTCGCGCATACGCAGCTCGATCGAGCGATGCTGGAAGAGATGGGCGATACCCAGGAACTAGCGCTGCCCGTCGTTCACGGCCAAACTGAAACCGACGATCTTCATCCCGGCGAGACTACGCAGGGCGTCGTTTCCATTCGAAAAGATCTGAAATCCCCGGCAGTGGTGCAACTTGTGTTTCGCGATGGGATAAAAGCGACCGTCGTGCTCTGAAATGAAAGCGGACCCACAACTCGGCGAGATGCACGACCGGTTCATAGACTTCCATCGGCAGAACCCGAGGGAGGGCCTTGGCGAGGCACTGCTGGTATGGATGCAGGATCCCCTGAAGCCCCAGGACGAGCGCGGTCGTTTCCGCGTGAATCCGATCCTATTGCTTCTGGCGATCGTGCTTGCGCTCGTCTTCGGCGCTTTCCTGTTCTTCAGCGTGGTTCGGTCATGACAGTAGAAAACGAGTATAAGCTCTGCCGCCGCGCCTTCCATCGGAACCAGGAAGAGAGCGTTACCGTTGCCCTAGCCATGGTTGCGATTATCTTGCTCGCCGGCGGTTCCTACATCCTGGTATATCGTTTTCACGTACGCTCGCTGCAACTTGTGGAAGGTTGCCTCTACGCATTCTTCGCACTGGTTGCTGGCATCGCACTCGCTTGGTATCTGATTACCCTGCGCCGCCGGCGGGAGTCGAACTGGCCTCATCCTCCTTTATTTATAAGCCAGGTGAAGGACCGTGCTGCGGTCAAGACCGCGTACGCACAGAACGCAATCGTGCTGGGCTACGACGTGCATCGCAAGCCCTGGTTCTGGTCGGAGGCTACGCGGGTCATGCAGTCGGTGGTTTTCGGCACAACTGGTTCTGGCAAGACCACGCTTCTGAAGAACATCATCACCCAAGACCTATTCCGAGTTGTCGGACCTCCCGCAGACCAGCACCGTATTCCCATGTTGATCTTTGATGGCAAGGGCGACCAGGAGTTTCTCTCCGATCTTTTGCCGGCAATCGAAGCCGCGGGCCGGATGCACCAATTGAGAGTGCTTAGCCCTTCGCGGCCCGACATCTCCGTGCGCTATAACCCCTTCTTCAGTGACGCGGGACTGTACGAAGAACATTCAGGACTCGTGTTCGAATCGTTCGATCAGGAGAAGGATTTCTTCCACGGCCATCAGGGCACTTATCTCGCCGATATCTCGCGCGTTTTGAACTACACCGGTAAGCGTTACAACTTCCACGACGTGATGGTGATGGCGCTCGACCCAATGGTCCAGCGGGAACAAATTGCGATTGCCCGCGCCAGACTACAGACGCTCGAAGGCGTCAGCAACCAGCGCCATCTGAACTTCGAAATGTCGGCCAAGATGTTGCTGCAATCTCTGCAGGACCGCGAGCGAATAACCAAGATCCAGGGCCTGCTAAACCAGCTGATGACGTTCCTCCAGGATGAACTTTCGGTTCTCACCGGTGCCTACGGCGAGATGCTCTCGCTCGACGAAGTCATCGACCAGGAACTGATTCTGTTCGTTTCGCTAAATACCAACAAGAACTCAAAAGAGGTCACGGCACTTGGCCGGATGCTGCTGCAGAACATGCAATTGATGATTGGCAAGCGGTACGAAAACGAGCAAGAGCGCCGCCGCGAGAACCGGCCGATGGTCAGCGTCATCCTCGACGAGTTTGCGCCATTCGCTTATTCGAACTTTGCCCAGATCTTGCAGACGGCGCGCGGCGCCAACACCGCGTTCCTGTTCGCCATGCAAGCGCTTCCGCAACTTTTAACCGTGGGCCGCGGCTTCAGAGATGACGTGTCCTCGGCGCCGAATACCACCATGTTATTGCGCACCAAGGACGAGGAGACAGCGCAGTATTTCCTGAAGGCATCGGCCCGCGTTCCGCAAAAGAGGCGCACCTTGACCGTCCAGCGCACCGGGGTGTTCGAAGACAAGTACGAGCCCGTTGGATTTGGCAGTGAAACCGACATCAAGGACACTCGCGCGAAGGATGAGCACATCAAGAATTTACCCGTCGGCCAGATGGAAGTTCTAATGACCGACAACAGGCTCGGTACTCTCCACTCACATCTGCACGTTAGGGTGCCGCGCCGATACCGGTTCCCCGGACTGGAACCGAGAATTTATCCCAGACTCCACGCAGTGTCGCACCTTGAAGGGGCGAACCTGCGCTTCAAAGACCCTGAAGTTGTTCGTCGCAATGGCCGCTTGGCCACTCGCAATGGCCGCCTGACATGGATGTGAACCGTAAATTCCGGATTGCCGTTGCCGGCCTCTTTTTGGCGATGCTGCCGCTGGTTTGCTTTGCCCAGGGGCGCCGTCCCGCCAGCGATCCTGCCGGCCAAGCGCCGTCTCCGAAGCCGAAGGTTGGCTTAGTCGATTTCGCCCTAAAGAGTATCAATGCCTCCGACAAGGACTACGGGCAGTGTCTTTACGAGAGCCGCAAGATACTTGTCGATGAGACCGTGAGGAACGGCTACTTCTGGTCGAACTTGATCGCACTAGGGTTGCTGGCGTGCCTGTTCATCATCATTGTGTACCAGCACAGAGTACAAACCGTTCGGGAGTGGACAGCGGCGGAGGTGCTCATGCAGTACGAGAACGGACTCTCCCGAGCCAATGCCCAGATGGAGGAGGCCATAACCAAGAATCGCGGCTTGATGGAGTCGGTTACCGCGCTCAGGGAATCTGCGCTTCGTTCCCATGCCTCACCTGAGGTGCATGAGCGTCCCGCAGCCGCGACCGTCAGCAGCCGAGCATCCAGCATCCCGGCCAGCCAGGTAGCGTCAACAAAGAACAGCAGTGCCATATCAGTGCCCAGTCGTTCTGGGCGGACAGCGACCGCAACATCACCAGCGAATCAGATCGGACTCTTCAAGCCAGACGTGGACCTGATCATGAAGGTCAATTCGCTGGAACAACAACTTGGCCGGTCCCAGGATGAGGCAAAACTATTACGCCGTCAGCTAAACGAGTCAGATCGGCGGCTCCAGGAAGAACAACAGAGGAACCGCAGTCTTAAAGGAGTTTAGCCGGGCAACGAAAATCAGGGAGGAGTTCCCAAAGAGATGTTGGAAGACGAAAAGGAGAACCGGCTGAAGCGAAAATCCGGCGCGCTCGACAAGTTCGAACCGGGCGGCGAGTTGGCTGCGATTGAGGACCGCAACGAACGCGAGCACCGGCTGAATTTGTTGCCTGCTGAGCAAAAGGGGTTCGCAGAGGAAAGCTCGCGCTTTGCCGAACTCTGCCAGTATTTCGCACAGCAGAGGATGGATATCCCGCTCTCGATCGCCGAGAGGATTGGGAATGTTTCCAAGCTTCCAGCGCTGGATCGCATTCGCGCCATGCAAAACATCAATCGCGAACTGATGGAGTACATCGATGATGTTGGTCAAGATCCTGGAATTCGGCAGTAACTGGTGGGCGCGGTTCGGCCGTGATCCCCTTGACCGTTACCGCTATACCAGGCACGCCGCCTACTTCAATTCCACAGGCGTGAAGTGCGGAAACAAGATGAGACGCTACTGGAAAGTGCCTGGCTTGATCCGGTTCAACGGCGCGGGAGACTTCGACCCGCATTTCCCCAGCCGCACTGTCGGTGAGACCTTCGAGTGCACAGATCTCGTCTTTGCGCGCCGCGGCAATCGCGTGTTGTTTCGACGGAAAGTCGCAAAATCGTGTCGGCCCGATTACTTCCTCGTGGTTGTGGCAAGCGACAGGTTCGGTGCGCTTCGCTTCGAAGGTTCTGACGGATCAGGATCTCCGACTCCTATCGCTGTGAGCCATGTTGACGAAGAACAAGAAGCAATGTTGCTCATGAAGGCAGGCGATTGGGTCCGAAGCGCGCTCGGCGTCTGGCAGCTCACGGTTGCGCCGAGCCTGCGGCACGGCGCCTCACTGCAATTGCTCGAAGATGCAGTTCTCGGTTGAAGGTAACCGATTATGCGATACGCCAAAGGCGGTTTGGTCATCAATCCGGAGCGTGACATCCCTCTGTTACGTCAGGTCCGCAATTCGCGGTTTGTCAGCCATAACCAGTTGTTTGAGTTGATGAAGTTTGGCGGTTCGGATCGTTCCCGGGACAGCTTCAATTGGCGTGTCAGGCGGCTGGTTAAGTCGGGTCACATCAGCATCTGTCGCGGCGTCTTTTGCGCCGGGTCGGCCGTCTATCGGATCACCAGAGAAGGCATTGCCTTGCTAGAACATCATGGCCAGTTTACTACAGTCTTGCAATCGAATACCGACCACCTGCTTCATTCTTCCCAGGTTTTTCATGCGCTCGAATTGAATGCAATCCAGCTCGCCTTGGCGCACAACAACGTGCTTGCCAGTTGGCAATCGGAAGTCGAAGTCGCCTCCTTCAATACAATCTCGCGGTCTCCTTACGAGAAGGACTACGACGCCATAGTTGACGTGTGGATTGGCGACAACAGGGCACGATTCGCACTGGAATATGAGCGCACTCTAAAGAGCTCGAAACAATATGAACGGGTTCGGGATGCACTTCATGCCGAGCGCCAAATTGCGTGCGTGTTGTATCTGACTTCCGGAATGGAGGTGCTGGTTCATCTCATCCATGAGTTTGAATCCGTGCCCAAAAAGTTGGCTTTTGCCAACGCCCGGGATTTTAGGCAGACACTTCTCGAAACCAGGGTCTTTGTCCGCGGCGACGCCACCGGGACCAGATTCCGGGAATTGCTTCAATGAAGACTCTATCGACCATCTCTACGCTGTCTCCTCTTTGGCTTGTCATTGCCGTCTTCTCGCCGTCTTTACGCGGTCTGAACGCGGTTGGTATGCCCTTTTTGGGGGGTCGTTAACATGCCGACGTTCAATGGCTTGCGTGCTGACTACCCTCTGATTTTAACTTTGTCAGAACCTGCGTACCCCTGTGCTCTGACATGGTCGTATATTGCTAGACGCACTTCGCCACGCGCGATTCCGGTCCCTCTGAGTCGACATAACCAACCGGTTCCGGTCAGGATCTTGATCCGTTTCTGCTCTAACTTCTGCCCATCCGCATGCGCTCCGTCGGCAAGCGAATCCGCTTGGCAATTAATGCCAGCACATGCGTCGCTCCGCGAGTTCCAGCCTCATGCCGGCGAGCCATTGATGCCTGCCGTCGAATGCCAGTGCGCAAATCTGCTCGGCAACACTGAATTCGATTTCCGCGAGTCGGCGGCTTCTTTGTCGCCACATCAGCGGAATGTGCGGTCGCCGAAGTCACATGCTGTTGCGCGGCCTTCCCGAGCGGAATTCGACGAAAGAATCGTACTTCGGTTTTACGGGCACTCGGTGGCGTGCCTGTCCGCGGACAGTCTAGGCAGGTCAGATCCAAATAAGGAGGAGCAGATCATGTCTCAAAGCAGAGGAGCCGTAAGTTTTGAACCACTGTTCACAGCAGAGGAAATTGGTCTGCGCAAGGAGGCCAATGTCGAACACGTAATGAAAGTCTTTGTCACCCTCGGCGAGGGACGGGCTTCTCGCTGGATAGAAATGCCCAAGGGCGTTTTGTTGCTGCAGACCGTGCCAGACAATCCTGCGTCGGGCGCCATTTATCTGTACGACCGTGAACTGCAGGTCTTCTACTTTGTGGTCTTCGACCTGGGGCGTGACGACAGTCTGACAGCGTCCGAGTTCGATGAGCTTGTCACGGAATATGACCTTGTCTCGTGGACGGCACATCCGGCGCTTCTCCGCAGGGCCGTGGCGAAACATGGGATAGCGTGACAACTGGCTTACCGAGGAGGCTTTATGAAAGGAGTAGGCCAGGCGAGCGCAGAGATGGCGCGGAGATATTTCGCATTGTTTGTAAATCGTCTGGCCTACACCCTGCAGTCGCACAAAGCGGGGGCAAACGGAAAGCACTACTACTATCGCCCGAAGCAGAATCGCCGGATTTCGCCCCAGACCATCCGCGAGCATTTGAACGGTCAGGCGACCATCGGCATCTACGCCCTAAATCCGAAGACACAGCGCTCCAAGTGGGTGGCAATTGACGCCGACTATGAGAATGCCCTGGAGGACCTTCTGAAGTTGCAATGGGAGCTGCGTCAGGATGGCGTAGAGGCGGCGCTCGAAAAGTCGCGTCGTGGCGCTCACCTCTGGATCTTTGCGGACAAGCCGTTGCTGGCAAGGCACTGCCGGATCTACATCTACAACCTGGCTCTTCGGTTGAAAGTGCCAGTAAAAGGCGGCGCTGGTCTGGCGGAAGGAATCGAGGTATTTCCGCGTCAGGATGAACTCGGTCCTGACCAATTCGGCAATGCTATCCGGGGGCCGCTCGGAATCCATCGTGCTACCGAAAGGCGCTACTGGTTCTATGGTGCAGATTACCGGCTCGATGCGCAGATGGAGTACCTAGAGCGCCTGCGGAAGATCACAGAGACCGAAATGGGTGGGTTCATTCATGGACTCGAAATGCCAGAAGAATTTCGTCCCAAGCCAAAAGTAGAGCTGCCGCCATACGATCCTACGCGCCCACATTTCCGGATTCTTGATCACGTCAGGCCGACGTGCGAGCGTGCCGGGAACCACTGGGCACGCTGTCCATCATGCGCGGCACACGGACGAGATCGCGGCGGCGACAATTTGGCTATTTCAGTTTCGGATGCGCGCAAATACAAGTGCTGGGCCGGATGCACCAAGGAGATGATCCGAGCTGCTTTGGGACACCCGATTCGAGTCAGGAGGCTGGTTGAATATGGAACCTCAACGCACGACGCACCATAGGCGTGTGGATACCGAGGTCTTGGCGCGGCAGGGACTACGGCTCCCACCGATCACGCTGAAGTGTCTGCTAACAGCCGGCATCTACTGCCAGCCTTCGATATCAATTGAGCATCAACACCTGGCAAAAAAGTACGTGCTCCGTGGAGTCGAATCAGGCGGGGCCGTCGCGGAAGTCGGTGCGTACGCGAGCTTCGTGGATGAGCGAGGCAACGCGTTGCCCTGGCTGCAGCGCGTGGACAGCATTGGTGTAAACGGTGTGCACGCGATCGTGGTCGCCCCGGTGCTGATCCGAGTGCAAATGCTTCGAATCGAGGGGACGTATGATCTGCTCATTACCCGGCACCACCTGGCAAGATCGCGCGATAGCCGGAGGCCGCAGCTCGAAAGCTCGGTCCTCTTTTATGGCCGCAGGGGCGGCCTGGAGATGGAGCTGTGGGGAAAGGACGCCGCGTTCCGCGGCACCGTCTGTCCAGTTTTCTACACCCGGGCAGGGGAGCGTGTGGTGTTGCCAAGCGACTTGCAGGATGCTGCCAGCCGAATCACATCTGCCGTCTGCTGCCTCGGCTGCCGTCATTGTCATTTGCTCGGACCCAGGCCGATTGCCCCGGACCGGACGGAGAATCCCAACGCTCTTGATGTGACCGACGAGCGGAGCGCGAGCGTCGCTGCAATTGCTGGCGGAGCGGCATGAGGAGTCTTGGATGAGCAATGGCTCAACAGCAGGCGACCTGCCTAGCATTGATGAGGTTCTTGCCGATTCTGCCGCTTCTTTTTGGCTCAAAATGGCGCTTCGTTCCGCTTTGTATCGCGACCCCGTAGATGCCACCCACGATTCGGAGATCCTGGCACGACTGCTGGAAGAAAGGTGCAACAAAATCCTGTCTGGGAGTTGACTACATCTGTTTCGCTCATCCTGCCAGTCTTTGCGAGTCGCCCGTCTCGGCTTCGCGAGTTATTCTGCCTCTGCGCACGGTTGTATTGTCGGGATCGGAGCGCAGTCCACACAATCCACAAATCTGTTGTCCTTTATGATGTGCCGTCCACAACTCGGGCAGCAGCTCTCGCGGCCGCACAACCTGGAACCACCCAGGTCGCCGGGAAAGAGGGATCAATATGCCTGATACCGAAACCGGAGATCGCGGACGGGATGGACAGAAAATCCCCCGCATCGGACCGGAAGAGGCGGCGCGAGTCTTCGCACAATGTGAGCACCTGCTGGACAGTTCTCCTGTCTTCGTGGAGAACCTGCGGCAGGTAGGTTTCGCCCGCTTCATGGCCCCGCTGCACGAGGACATCCTCAAGCTCGCGGTGCAGCCGGACTCCTGGGGCGAGCGGACCAGGGCCCGCCTGATCTCTGAACTCTTTGCCGGCCTAAAAGGGATTCCAGCCGAAGATGCACGTGTGGAGGAAGTCGTGCAGTTCTCAAATGTTGTAGTGCCCTGTTTCCTCCTCGAACTGGGACGGCGAAGACAACAGATTGAGATCGAATTTCCCAACGATCCTTGCGATTCCGCCGCGCGCTTTGCGCTCCGCGCCGGGCCATTCTATCCGGTCCATTCCGTCAACAGCGAGCAGCTAGTCCGGCTAGTCGCCGAGGCCGGCGAGGAACTGGTCGGCCTTTGCTATTTCGGAGACCGGCGAAGCCGTGAACATATTGAGGCGCAACTGACTTTCGAAAGTCCGATCACCGATTCCTAAGAACGGTCGCGGCGTTCATCTTCATCTTCCAACTGTTTTCCTTCTGTTTTCCTTCGACCGGATCCCCGACACTCTCGCCGTCAGATTGCCGTGCGAGTGATTGACGCTGGAAGTCGCTGGAGATGCGAAATCCCGGCCCGACATGGGCAGATCAGCACAATCACTCGCGGGACGATCTGCCCACGAGATCTAGTCGTTGGGCGAGGCTTGGCCCCGACACGAATCGCCTATGCCACTCGAGATCGAAGATGAAGTCTGGGGCCTTCATCCTGATATCCTGATACTGTTAGAGTGTGAGTCGAAGAGGGTGAAATGAGCCTTCCTGAAAATTCTTCGTGGAAAACACGACTGGTGGAGCATGGGTTCCCGGATCGTTCGTTTGACATTGAGTTTTGGCAGGAGCAGGGAGATGAGGCCATCTTTGCGGCTGCATGGGAAATGGTCGAATTAGCTGAGGAAATCAACCATGGCAGAAAGCCCACACTACAAAGAACTGCTACAACTCTTAAACGAATTCGAAGTTGAATATTTGATTGTCGGTGGCTACGCAGTCATGAAGTACGGTGAGCCGCGTTATACGAAAGACCTCGACGTGTGGGTAGGCAATTCAGCACAGAATTCAATCCGAGTAGTCGCAGCACTCAAACAGTTCGGGGCTCCTCTGGATCATGATGGGATAAATGCGGAGACATTCAGCGGAAGGCAAGTAGTCTACCAAATTGGAGTCGCTCCCGTGCGTGTTGATATTCTGACCGAAATCACGGCTGTCGAGTTCTCCGATGCTTGGCAAAAGAAGGTCGCAAGCAGTTTCTTCGGTGTTCCGGTGCATTTCATTTCTCTGGACGACCTTTTGACCAACAAGCGTGCTTTAGGTCGTGATAGCGATCTGACGGACCTTAAGCGGAATTCGAATCCGGCAACACCAGAAAAATAGCCTGCAACAAGCCCTCTTCCGATTCTGGCTCGTACCCTCAAAATTTGAACCGCCTGAGCAATCTCTAGCAGGGCTCACAGTCGTCGCCGACGATCTTTACACCCAAGCACAGCTTCTCTCTTTACTGGATCAACTTACTGGATCAACCGGGACTAGCCCGACCCGATGCGAGATCACTTTTTCACTCCTTCGCGTATCACAAAACTCGCAAGACCTCGAAAGAAAACTGCCTTCGAGAGTCAGAATGATGGCTATATTAGACAGGAATAAAGATTGCTTCATGGGAAGCGTTAGTGTTGCGGAGCTCAAGAACCGGCTGAGCAGGTATCTGACGTTTGCCAAAGGTGGAGAGGAAATTATCATACGGGACCGTAATCTTCCTGTGGCGAAGCTGGTTCCTTTTTCTCCTGAAGAGGGCACCGAAGAAGAGCTGCTCTTAGGGGCTGCCGGCAAGATGCGATTGCCCGAGCGTCCCGTGGATCTGGTGAAGGTACTGCGGGTTCCGACAAGCAAACACCTTGGCCGGAAGGGAACGCAAGCTCTGCTTGAAGATCGAGAGCAATCGTTATGAGCAAGCAACCTGCTTTTTGGGACTCGAGCGCGCTGGTGCCACTGTGTGTGCATGAATCGACGAGTCGTCAAGTCGTTAGGCGCATGCTCAACTGCGAATGTTCCTGCCGGTCGTGTGGTGGGGGAGTTTAGTGGAGGTTCACAGTGCAATCGCTAGACTCCATCGCCTCGGCCAGCTGACCGATGCAGAGGCACAAAAGGCTCTGTCTCAACTCGACCTGCTAAACCGCGGCTGGAGGGAGATTCTCCCGGGCGATCACGTACGCGAATTGGCGACGCGTCTTTTGGACGCTTACGACTTGCGAGAGATGGATAGCTTGCAACTCGCGGCAGCCATGACCTGGTGTCAACAGCGTCCGGCAAAGAGGAACTTTTTGTGTGCAGATCGACGACTATCCAGGGTGGCAATAGCGGCCGGTTTCTCTGTCCTGGAACTCTCCTAAGCGGACCCCTCTCGATTTCGTTTGGAACACCTTTCTAGTTCATCCCGCGCTTTCCATGGCTTCCGCTTCGGCCGCAAGATCGTTTTCTTACCACATTCAAGTCACAGGGGGCATCAATGCCAAGAAGCGTAAACAAAGTCATCCTTGTCGGCAACGTTGGCAAAGACCCGGAGGTCAGATATTCATCCAGCGGCACTCCGGTCGCCAACTTCAGCCTCGCTACCAATGAAAGATTCAAAGACCGCAACGACCAATGGCGAGAGCGGACCGAGTGGCACAACATCGTGGCCTGGCAGCGTTTGGCGGAGATCGCCGGCGAGTACGTTGCCAAAGGCTCCAAACTCTACGTCGAGGGCAAAATTCAGACCTCAAGCTGGGAAGATCGGCAAAGCGGGGAGAGGAAATATCGCACGGAAATCGTCGCCCGCGACTTGCTGCTCCTCGGCACGCGGAAAAACGGTGGCGGTGACCATCAAGGTCCGACCCGCAACGAGAATGAGGATCAGCATTTTCACGCTAGCTCCAGCGAAATAGTGGACGAGGATATTCCATTCTGAACGTCTGCGAGACCCCTGCACATCCTTACGAAAGGAGAGCTGTCATGAGCCCAACCAATGGACATGCGAGCGACCCAGCAAATGGCTCCACTAACGCAGTGCAGCAGTTTGCGACACCGGCCGGCGACACAAACATTCCCACTGCCCTGACACCGAACGCGTCCAAGATCAAGGAACTGATCGCTAGTCTAGAGGTACCTTTTCATCCTTTAGTGATCGAGTGGCGCGTCACGAATACCACCAAAGGCGGATCGCCGCGCGGCCAGGTTATGCCTTTCGCCGATCAGCGCGCTTATACAGATCGTCTGAACGCGCTGTTCACTCCGGCGGGCTGGACCCGCAAGTACGCCATTCATACCAGCGCAAACTTTGAGCGAAGCAAAGACCACAAGATTGTTGCGAAAGTCTTAGTGACGTGTGAGCTAACCATCTTCGGCATTGGGTTACACTCTGCGACTGGAGAAGAATTCGCTGACGGCGAAAATGCAGGCACAAGTGCAGAAGCGCAGGCATTTAAACGGGCCTGCGCATGCTTTGGTTTGGGGCGCTATTTGTATTACTTCACGGGCGCGTGGGTTGATTTGGACGAGCGCAAGCGCCCGAAGAGCGTTCCAAAACTGGCGGACTGGGCTACGCCCGAAGGATGGAGGCAGGGTCTTCGGCCCAACGCAGCGGCTGCCTCAAGACTGTCCGAGCAAACAACTGCGGACGACAACGGCAATGGCGATGGCCATGACTGCGGCAACTGGGCGAATAACAAAGGCGCGAGCCTCGTGCGCGAGATCGGACTGATGGAACGATCCATAGGAAAGTGTATGTATCGCGGGCTGCTGAAGACGGTGGCGCGAGCGTGGAACCCCAAGGATATTCGGGACCCTGCGATGCAGCAGAAGGTCCTGGCGCATATGCAAGCTGCTGAACGTGGCTTCCGGCGACTGGATGCAGCGCTCGACAGAGTCGGGCGGGAACA
>Ga0209624_10000874_pt1 | contig 25420 bp, 16 predicted proteins | sample JacPinW_OM2H0_O1_FD_188565 | JGI IMG/M metagenome (GOLD analysis project Ga0209624, IMG submission 188565) | Forest soil microbial communities from Algoma, Ontario, Canada - Jack Pine, Ontario site 1_JW_OM2H0_O1 (SPAdes) (version 2) | ecosystem: Environmental > Terrestrial > Soil > Boreal...
TGGCCTGATATTGAAATCCATCGAACAAATCGTGTTCGTAGCGCAGCCCGCCGAATGCAAACAGATCGCCCGAGATGGTGTAGTTGGATTGGCCCCGAGCCTCCCAACGCTCGGCCGATACGATCCCTGCGTTCTTGCCATACAGTCCTATGATATTGAACTCATTTTTCCAGGGTCCGTCATAGCGCAGCATGTCGATGTTGCCGTCGATGGACTCGGCATCACTGTTGCCGTGCGAACTTAAGAACCCGAATTGTCCTTTGCCGATCCAAACATCTTGCGGCGGCGGCGGCGCTTCAGCGGACCACGCGCTGATCGCGGGGATGAGAACCAGGAGCGCGGCCGGGATGAAGCGATGCATGGCCATGCTAAACGCGCTTCGCAAGCAAGTCGCGAATCTCCTCGAGCAGCACTTCGGTTCTGGGCGGCGGCGCAGGCGGAGCCGCTACCGCAGGTGCCGGCTTCTTGAGTTTATTGATGCCCTTGATGCACATGAACAGCACGATCGCAATGATGGCGAAATCAAAAATCGTCTGAAAGAAGGCGCCGTACTTGATGAGCACGGCCTTGCCGGCGGGGTCGGCGCCGAGAGTGACCGCTAAATCGGAGAAATTCACGCCGCCAATGACTTTGCCGAGCGGCGGCATGACGACATCCCCGACCAGCGAGGAGACTATCTTTCCGAATGCTGCGCCGATGATGACACCGACCGCCAAGTCGACGACGTTTCCCTTCATCGCAAATTCTTTGAATTCTGAGGCTAATCCCATGGCACTCTCCTTTCTGGTACGGATTGTGTTTATATCTGAGCATGCAATCGTACAGCAACCACCGAAACGGGCCCACGGTCGCGGTTGTAAGCCGGATGCCCGATCCATTGATAGTCCAGAGTGAGATGCACGAATTTCCAGACGGCGGCTGAATAGTAGGTTTCAATGATTTGCTCGGGGCCGGCATGCGGTAATTTGCCGTCGCCGATCAAAATACCGAGACCGCCGGCATTCAGATAACGTTCGCGCGCGGCCGATATGCCGTTGTTGATGGCCGCAAGCCCGACCGTATCGTCGGAGCGGCGCCAGCTTGATCCCTGCAGCGACAGCCCTAAGGCGAGCGTGCGATCGACGTCCGTGAATTCATAGGTTTCCACATTGCCGCCGGCCTTGCCGGCGCGAATGAATGCCCCCAGCTGCGATGAGATCTCTTGCTCCAAGCTCAAAGAGGCGCCGGAGCGGCTGCGGTAGCCGCGCACCGCTGCAATATCAACGGGCATGGCGCTGTTCTGTGCCTGCTCTACGGCCTGATCGAGAAGCCCCATGCGCCCACGGCTGCGAAAAAGGGTCACCAGCAACCGGCCGGACCTCTCGCCGAACTGATGACGATGCTCCAGTTCCAGATCGGTTTGAAACTCGTGAAATCCGGGATCCAAATGCACGCTGTTCGGCACGTCAGACAGGTCGAACAGGCCCGCGCGCCAGACCCAAGCATGCCGATACCACTCCACCGCAGCGCCCGCGGTGTAACCCCACGCATCCGCCGCATAGTCGAAGGTACCCGTATCGATCGCGGTCCAGTTGAGAAAATCCGCCCGCGCATCATGCGCATATTGATTGGTATCGAACAAATCCACGACGCTGAATTTGCCGAGCCACAGAACCACCCGATCTTCGCTGCGAGTGCCGCCAAGTTGATTGGCGGCCGGCTCGACCTTTTGCGCACTACCCTCTATATCAAAGGTCTGCCGGACGAATGCGCGTTGCAGCCGAAAATAGGGTTGATTCTTACCCACCTTGTACGCTTCGCCGCTGGGGAAGCCTGCTGCTCCTAAAGTGTCATCGAGCCCGAATCCCTGGTCGAGTTCGCCGTTGATCCAGGCCTCTGCGCCTGACCACGGTTTTGCACCCAAGTAGAGCGTCGCGTCCGATGTCTGCGCGCCCTTATTGGGCGAGAGGCTGTTCATGCCGCGATAGGGTGCATTGAAGCCGGATGTCTCCTGTTCAACGTAGGTGAATTGGCCGTGAACGGCGAAAGATTCATCGTCCGCCGCGGCGCGGGCGGCCAACGACAGAAAAGCCAAACCGAGTGCAAGTCGCAAAGCGATTACGGCCTCCAGTACGCGCGGGGAACTCCGTGCCCAGCGGGTGGACTGACGAGTATCTATGCAGCACAGTGTCAAGTGGAATGGGAGGCGTTGCAATGAATAACAATGAATTGGGAAACGGGATCAGAGTATTGGCTGCCCCCGGCGGCGTGAACGAGACGTTGGACCGCCTGGAGACTCTGGCAAAGAAGCGCGGCATGACGGTGTTCGCACGCATCAATTTCGCCAAAGATGCGGCCGCCGCAGGCCTGAAGATGCAGCCGACTCAGCTATTGATTCTCGGCAGCCCTGTCGGTGGAACACCGTTGATGTTGGCAGTCCCGGGTACCGCTTTGGATTTGCCCTTAAAGGTTCTCAGCTGGCAGGACGCGTCCGACCGTTGCTGGGTTTCCTTCAACACCCCGGAGTACCTGCAGCAACGGCATGGATTTCCCGCTGCGTTGATCGCAAATATTTCGGGGCTGGAAAAGCTGGTTCAAGCCGCCGCTACTGCATCCGATCCAGCGTAGGGAAATGCTTGCGCGCGTAGCTCAAGACTTGTGCGTCGGTGGGGTGGTCGGCGCTTTCGACTGCGACTATGGACTTCCCAAGTTGCGGATATTTATCGCGCAGATAGGCGGCGAATTCCTGCTTGGTTTGCGCAGGGCCAATCACCAAGATTTCGTGGGCACCGCTCAAGGCCTTCGCGACATCATCGAAAAAATGATGATCGGCCGGCGATTTGTGACCGCCGTGCGCGCTCTTGCGGCTGCGGACCTGCTGGTGCTGATCCGCGGCATGCACGACCTTCTCTTCCTGTTCCGTCGGCGTGAAATGCCAGGCGGTTGCTTTCTGGTGATCTATCCAAACGACGGCGTGGTAGTGTGACATTGTCATCTCCATGAAAGCGTATGCTCGTATTGTAAACCGCTGCGCTGCGCGCGTGTGGCCGCTGGGTTCCTACTGTCGGTGTTTGTCCTACGATGCCCCATATTCTGACCATCAATGCCGGCTCATCGAGTATTCGCTTCGCTCTGTTCGCGACCGGCGCGCGGCAGCTGCGATTGATGGACGAGAAAATGGAGCGCATCGGCAGCGAAGCGGCGAGCGTGACGGCAGATCGGTTGCTGCAAAAATTAAAGGAGCAGTCATCGATTGCAGCTCCCGATGCCATTGGCCATCGAGTCGTGCACGGAATGCTGCACACCGAACCTGAGCGCGTGACGCCGGGTTTGCTCGAGGAGCTTCGACGCATCACGCCTTATGACCCGGAACACCTGCCGCGCGAAATTGCCCTCATCGAGGCGCTGCAGCAACGATTCCCCAAAGTACCGCAGGTGGCGTGCTTCGATACGGCGTTTCATCGCCATATGCCGGCTGTGGCGACGCTGTTGCCGATTCCCCGGCGCTACGCGGCAAAGGGCGTGCAGCGCTATGGCTTCCACGGTTTGTCATACACTTTTCTTCTGGGCGAACTGAAGCGGCTCGGCGATCCGGCCTCCGTGCGGGGCCGCGTGATTCTCGCGCATCTGGGCAGCGGCGCGAGCCTGGCCGCCGTTCTCGACGGCCGCGGCATCGACACCAGCATGGGTTTTACGCCGGCAGCGGGACTGGTGATGGGTACTCGATCAGGTGACTTGGATCCTGGGCTGATGAGCTATCTTGCGCTGACCGAGTCCATGACTGCGGCGCAATTTCAAACGCTGGTCAATCATGAATCGGGGCTCATGGGAATTTCGGAAAGCAGCGCCGATGTTCGCGATTTGCTCGAGCGCGAACGCGCCGATGTGCGTGCGCGTGAGGCAATCGACTTGTTCTGCTACCAGGCCAAGAAATGGATAGGCGCATTTGCCGCCGCCTTGAGCGGCGTGGACACCCTGGTGTTCGCCGGGGGCATCGGTGAAAACTCGGCGCCGGTGCGGCGCCGTATCTGCGATGGACTGCAGTTTCTCGGCATCGAGATTGACGACACACTGAACCAGCAGCATGCGGCGCGCATCTCGACCGGCGCCGTCGCGGTGCGCGTGATCCGCACCGACGAGGAGTCCGTGATCGCAGACTTTACCCGCCGCGTGCTGGAAATGATCGACGAAGGAGCAGCAACATGAAACAGACCAGTAGCCCGGTGCTCGATGCGCAAATGGCCCGGAAGATCGACGCGTACTGGCGCGCCGCAAACTATCTGTCCGTCGGCCAGATTTATCTTTGCGACAACCCGTTGTTGAAAGAACCTTTGGCAGCCCCGCACATCAAGCGAATGTTGTTGGGCCATTGGGGAACGACGCCTGGGCAGAATTTCATTTACACGCACTTGAATCGGGTCATCAAGAAATACGACTTGGACATGATTTACATGTCCGGACCGGGGCACGGCGGACCGGCGGTGGTCAGCGGAACGTATCTCGAAGGCACTTACAGCGAGGTGTATTCGAATATCAGCCAGGACGAAGCCGGATTGAAGCGCCTTTTTACCCAATTTTCCTTTCCCGGTGGAATTCCGAGCCATGCTTCCGCCGAGTGCCCGGGATCGATCCATGAGGGCGGTGAACTCGGATATTCGCTGAGCCATGCTTTTGGCGCCGTCTTTGACAATCCCGGTCTTACCGTAGCCTGCGTGGTCGGCGACGGCGAAGCGGAAACCGGGCCGCTTGCCACCTCGTGGCATTCCAACAAATTTTTAAATCCCGCGAGCGACGGCGCCGTGCTGCCGATTCTTCATCTCAACGGCTACAAGATCGCCAATCCCACGATATTGGCCCGTATTTCCCGGGACGAGCTGCGGCAGTTGCTGCAAGGCTATGGCTGGACGCCATACTTCGTCGAGGGCCACGATCCCATGCCCATGCATGAAGCGATGGCCGCGACCCTGGACGCGGTCCTTGAAATGATTCGCAAGATTCAGGCGGATGCGCGCCGCTCCCCTGACACGGTTGAGCGTCCGCGCTGGCCGATGATCGTGCTCATATCACCGAAAGGCTGGACTGGTCCGAAGGTGATCGACGGCAAACGTGTCGAGGGAACGTTCAGGTCGCACCAGGTGCCCTTGACCGATCCGGCCAAAAATCCGCAACACCTCAAGCAGCTGGAGGAATGGCTTCGCAGCTACCGAGCGGAGGAGCTGTTTGATGAAAACGGACGGCTGAAGGCCGAACTAGCGGCACTTGCGCCCACCGGCGAGCGTCGCATGGGCGCGAACCCCAACGCCAATGGTGGACTGCTGTTGCGGGATTTACGCATGCCGAATTTCGCCGATTACGCGGCGGACGTTCCCAAGCCGGGTGTCGCGGGCATCGGCGATACGCATGTGTCGGGGAAATTCCTGCGTGACGTGGCGAAGTTGAATGCGTCGCCGCGAAACTTTCGTATTTTTGGGCCCGACGAGACTCTCTCGAATGGTTTGGAAGCGGTGTTCGAGGCGACCAATCGCCAGTGGATGGCTGAGACCACGAGTGACGATGAGTTCTTGGCGCGCAGCGGCCAGGTCATGGAGATGTTGAGCGAGCATCAATGCGAGGGGTGGCTCGAGGGCTACCTGCTCACGGGAAGGCACGGGCTGTTCAACTGTTACGAGGCCTTCATACACATCGTGGATTCGATGTTCAATCAACATGCCAAGTGGCTGAAGGTGACGGCGGGACTTGAATGGCGGCGCAAGATTGCGTCGCTGAATTACCTGTTAAGTTCCCACGTTTGGCGGCAGGATCACAATGGCTTTACCCACCAAGACCCCGGCTTCCTTGATCATGTCATCAACAAGAAGGCGGAAATCGTGCGCGTGTACTTGCCGCCTGACGCCAATTGTCTGCTGTCGGTGTTGGATCATTGCTTGCGCAGCCGCCACTATGTCAACGTCGTCGTGGCCGGCAAGCATCCCGCGCCGCAGTGGCTGTCGATGGATGCGGCGATCAATCACTGCAGCGAGGGAATCGGCATCTGGCAGTGGGCCAGCAACGATCAGCAAAGCGAACCCGATGTGGTCATGGCTTGCGCAGGCGATGTCCCCACACTCGAAATTCTTGGGGCGGTATCGATTCTGCGCCGCGAGCTGCCTGACTTAAAGGTGCGCGTCGTCAACGTCGTGGATCTCATGAAGCTGCAGCCGCAGTCGGAGCATCCTCACGGCTTGAGCGATTATGATTTCGACGCGTTGTTCACCAAGGACAAGCCCGTGATCTTCGCGTTCCACGGCTATCCCTGGCTGATTCATCGCTTGACTTACCGCCGTCATAATCACGATAACGTGCATGTGCGCGGCTATAAAGAAGAGGGCACCATCACGACTCCCTTCGACATGACGGTGCTCAACGACATGGACCGCTTCCATCTGGTGATGGATACGATCAATCGCGTGCCGCAGATTGGAAGCCGCGGCGATCATCTGAAGCAGCGGCTGCAGGACAAACTGATTGAGCACAAGCAGTACATCGACAAGCACGGTGAAGACATGCCGGAAATCAAAAACTGGAGTTGGCCTTAACGCCACGGCCATTGTCCTACAAGTCCTATAGCCGTCAGCCGACAGGTCCTACGGCGCGCCGCCTACGGCTTCGATGTGTGCAAGGTCAATAATGCCAGCGGGAAAAATAAATGACGGCGGCAGATTTGCCGCGGGTCGAGGACTCGGAAATTTCCAGCAACATTGAACGGTCGAATCAGACCGCGGGATCGCCGTTCCCGCAAGGCGCCAACTGGGACGGGCGAGGGGTCAATTTCTCACTGTTCTCGGAATCCTCTGAATCGGTTGAACTGTGTTTATTCGATGGGCCCGATAAGATCGAGAGGCGCATTCGAATCCGTGAGCGCACCAACGGCGCCTGGCACGTCTACGTGCCGGATATCGGTCCCGGTCAATTGTACGGATACCGCGTGTACGGACCCTACCTTCCCGAGAGCGGTCTGCGCTTCAATCCCAATAAGCTGCTTCTCGATCCTTACGCCAAAGCGATTGGACGAGAGCTGAAATGGGCGGACGAGTTATTCGGCTACCAGCTCGGCGATGAGAGCGGCGATCTGTCATTCGACGATCGCGATAGCGGGCCCTTCGCTCCCCTGGGCGTTGTCATCGACTCGAGTTTCGACTGGAGCTACGAGCAACGGCCCGCCTACCCGGCGCACGAAACTTTAATTTATGAGGCGCACGTGCGCGGTATGACGCGCCTGCATCCTGATGTTCCGGAGCATTTGCGCGGCACCTACGCCGGCATGGCCTCGGAGCCGATCATCCGGCACCTTCACAAAATGGGGGTGACTGCCCTCGAGCTGATGCCGGTGCACTATTTCGTGCACGACCGGCATCTCGAAGATAGAGGACTGCGCAATTATTGGGGCTACAACACGCTGGGATTTTTCGCGCCGCATATGAGCTATGGCTCAAATCCTCAGGCGCCGGCTGCGGTGGTTCGAGAGTTCAAGGGAATGGTCAAGATTCTGCACAACGCCGGCATCGAGGTCATCTTGGACGTGGTCTACAACCACACGGCGGAAGGCAATCATGCCGGTCCGACGCTCTCGTTCCGCGGAATCGACAATTTGGCCTACTACCGCGTCGTCCAAGGCGATGCGCGCCACTATATGGATTACACGGGCTGCGGCAATACGCTGAATATGGTGCACCCGCATTCGCTGCAGCTTCTGATGGACAGTCTCAGGTACTGGGTAACGGAGATGCATGTCGACGGCTTCAGGTTCGATTTGGCCTCGGCGCTGGCGCGCGAACTAAAGGACGTCGATCAGCTTGGCGCCTTCTTCGACACCATCTATCAGGACCCGATTCTGGCACCGGTGAAACTGATCGCCGAGCCCTGGGATTTGGGCGAGGGCGGATATCAGGTCGGAAATTTCCCCTTAGGCTGGATGGAGTGGAACGGTAAGTATCGGGACACGGTGCGCAAGTTCTGGAAAGGCGACATGGGAGTGCACTCGGAAATCGCAACACGCCTTGCCGGCAGCGCGGATCTTTACGAAACGACCAATCGCCCGCCCTCAGCCAGCGTGAATTTTGTCACGGCCCACGATGGTTTCACGCTCAATGATCTGGTGAGTTACGAACAGAAGCACAACGAAGCGAACGGCGAGGAGAATCGCGACGGCGCCGATGACAACAATTCATGGAACAGCGGCGTAGAAGGACCCAGCGACGACGCGGGCATCATCGAGCTGCGCGAGAGGCAGAAGCGCAATTTCTGGTGCTCGCTGATGTTTGCGCAGGGATCTCCCATGATCAGCGGCGGCGATGAGTTGAGCCGCACGCAACTGGGCAACAATAATGCCTACTGTCAAGACAACGAACTATCCTGGTATCACTGGGACTTGGACTCCCCGAGAACCCAAATCCTGGAGTTCGCCCAGCGCGTGATTCACTACCGCAAAAAACACCCAAACTTTCACCGCTTCGCTTTTTACGACGCCGATCCCGACGCCAAGCACCCGGACAAGAACATCGTGTGGTTCAGGGCGGACGGCAAACGCATGGAGGAAAAGGATTGGGAAGACGGCGGCTGGATGCGCACGCTCGGCATGTTCATGAACGGCACGGCATCCGAGATCCGCGACGCTCACGGACAATGTTGCGACGATTCGGATTTTCTATTGCTCCTCAACGCGCATCATGAGCCGGTTGCATTCCGCATTTCGCACGAGCTGTACCACGGCGGGTGGAAGATAGCTTTCGACACGGCGCGGCCGGTGCTCGAGATCGACAAGGAATCCGTCAAGCGCAATCGGCTGGTCCAGCTCGCCGGCCGCTCGTTGGTGCTGCTGAGTCATGAGCGGTAGATGGATTGCGACCTATCGGCTGCAGCTGCACGCCGGATTTCCTTTAAGTGCGGCTCAAGGGGTGCTGGCTTACCTCAGTGAATTGGGAATCAGCCATGTTTACCTGTCGCCTTGCCTGCAGGCGGTTCCGGGCAGTCAGCATGGCTACGATGTCGTAGACCCCACTAAAATCAGCGACGATCTCGGCGGTGAACAGGCGTGGTCCAGTTTCGTGAAGGCCGCGAGCGCCTTGAATCTTCGAATCCTGCTCGACATCGTTCCGAATCACATGTCCGCCTCGCAGTACAATCCTTGGTGGGATGATGTACTGCAGCTTGGGCCCTACAGCCGGTTCGCAGAATTCTTCGACATTAGAAATCCGCAGGGTCAGCCATTTCGCGTGCATTTATGCTCGCTCGCGAAACCCTATGGCGCCGTGATGCAGGCCGGGGAACTGAGTATCGCCATCGTTCAAGGACGACCGCGCGTCAAACACTACGACAACACCTGGCCGTTGGGACCCGCATCTTGGGGGGAATTGCTGTCGGCAGGAGGCGAGCGCTGCTTTGCCGAACTCGAGCGTCTACAGCGCATCGGATCGCCCGTCGAGGAGGACCTGACCGCCTTTCGGCGTCATGCGGCGCGGGCACAGCAGATGCTCACCGAAGCGATCGAAACCGGACGGCTGCAATCGGCGGTCGATCGGGTGCAGGGCGATCAGGCGCTATTCGACGCCGTGCTGCGCCGGCAGTTTTACATGCTTCACGACTGGAAGCTCGCCGGGGAACTCACCAACTACCGCCGCTTTTTCGATATTGACACCCTCATCGGCATCCGCGCCGAACTGCCCCATGTCGTCGCCGCCACGCATGCACGCATCGAGGAGATGATTTCCAAGGGAGAGATAGACGGCGTGCGCGTCGATCATCCGGATGGACTGCGCGAGCCGCTCGAGTACTTCGAGCGGTTGCGCCGCCTGCTGCCTGAGGGAAGAATTTACGTCGAGAAGATTCTCGAGAACGATGAGCGGCTCAATGGGGACTGGCCCATCGACGGCACCGTCGGCTACGAGTTCTTGGCGAAGGTCAATCGCTTGTGGATGGATGATCAACGAATCGACGTGTTGACCGCCACCTATTCGGACTTCACGGGTCATTCGGTGAATTTCGGCAAATTAGTGCGCGAGAAAAAGCGCGCGATCATCGAATCGACATTCTCCGCCGCTCACGAACAGTTGGCCGCCATGGCGCTTGATATTGCGCGCACCGATTGGCAAACCCGGGACTTGAGTCCGCGCCAATTGCGCGAAGCATTGGAAAAATTGATCACTGCGCTGCCGATCTACCGCACCTATCGAACTGCCAACACGCTGCACGAAGAGGACAAGCGTGTATTGCTCGAGGCGCTGCAGAGCGCACGCATTGGATCCCCTGACATCGACGCGGCCGCATTCGATTTTCTGGCAGCCTTGTTCACGAAGTCGCCGCTGAACGATGTGGAAGCGGATTTCATCGCCAAGTGGCAGCAATTGACTCCCGCGGTGATGGCCAAGGGTGTCGAGGACACGACGTTTTATTGCTTCGACCGGCTGGTGTCGTGCAACGAGGTGGGGTCGCAGGCTTCCCTGATTGGGATATCGGCCGACAAATTCCACGAATTTTGCAATTACTTGAGCGATCGCTGGCCGAACAGCATGCTCGCCACATCGACGCATGACAACAAACGCAGCGAGGACGTACGGGCGCGCATTTCCATTCTCTCCGAGATCCCCGAACGCTGGTCCGAAGCGCTGCATCTGTGGTCGCAGCTCAACGCCGATGCCTGGCAGAATCGCTTGCCGGATCGGCATGCCGAATACCTGCTGTACCAGACGCTGATCGGCGCGTGGCCCATCGATCGGGATCGAGCGTGGCAGTACATGCTCAAGGCGTGCCGCGAGGCGAAAATCAACACATCCTGGCATGAACCAAATAACAGCTTCGAGGAGAAAATTCGCGGCTTCGTCGGCGGGGTGTTCGACACGCCGGAGTTCATCGCGAGCCTTGAACGATTTATTGAGCCGCTGATACTGCCGGGCCGGATCAACAGCCTGGCGCAGACGCTCATCAAGATGGTCGCGCCGGGCGTCCCCGATTTTTATCAGGGCACCGAATTGTGGGATTTGAGCCTGGTCGATCCGGACAATCGCCGGCCCGTGGACTTCAAGAGCCGTCTGGAAATGATCCACCGTGTGCGCGGCGAGCGCAGGTTGAGCGCTGCCAATGCGCTCATTGAGTGGGATTCCGGAGCGCCAAAGCTTTGGATGACTGCCTGCGTACTGGCGATTCGCCGGGAACGGAGCGAGGACTTTTCGCCCGAGAGCAAGTATCAGCCATTGGTGGCTCAGGGAGCCCATCTTGGCCGGTTGCTCGCCTTTCGCCGCGGCGAGAATCTCATCGCCGTGGTCCCGCGCTTCACGATGACTCTGGCAGGCGAGTGGGGTGATACCCGGTTGCCGTTGCCGGGCGGTGCTTGGCGAAACTGCTTCACCGGGCAAGTCATTCAACGGGAGGTTTCCCCAGCCGAGCTCTTCGCCGCGTTTCCGGTGGCGTTGCTGATCCGAGATCCCGCGTGATTTTTTCCGTTTGGGCGCCCAACGCCAAGTCCGTCGACCTTGTTCTCGGGGAGCAACGGTTCGCGCTTGAACCATTGGCTGATGGTTATTGGCAAGCGGACGTTGCGGCCGATACGCGGCGGGGTTATCGATACTCCATTGATGGCGCTGTCCCCGTGCCCGATCCGCGATCGCGCTGGCAGCCTGAGGGCGTGCATGGCGCATCGCATGTCATGCCGCTCGAAGGCGAACCGCGAGGCAATGGAGAATTTAAACCGGTGCCTCTTGGCGAAGCCATCATCTACGAGCTGCACGTCGGAACCTTTACGCCCGAAGGAACTTACGCAGCGGCGCAGGGCAAGCTTAAGTATTTGGCAGAACTTGGCGTCACACACGTGGAATTGATGCCGCTGGCGACATTTCCCGGTCGGCGTGGCTGGGGTTACGACGGCGTCGATCTGTTCGCGCCTTTTCCCGCCTACGGCACGCCGTCGGAGCTTGCTGGGTTCGTCCGCGCCTGCCATTCGCTCGGGCTCGCCGTGCTGCTTGATGTGGTCTACAACCACCTGGGGCCGGACGGAAATTATCTGGCGCAATACGGCCCATACTTCACCGATCGCTACAAGACCGGATGGGGCGCAGCCATCAATTACGATGGACCGCAAAGCGATGAGGTGCGGCGCTTTGTCATCGACAATGCGCTGATGTGGCTCACGAACTATGAGTTTGACGGCCTGCGCCTGGATGCCGTGCATGCCATTTTCAGCTTCGAGGCCGTGCACGTCCTTGAAGAAATGTCGATGGCCGTGAAAGCGCTTGGCAAGGAGCTGGGACGATCGCTGGTGCTCATCGCCGAGAGCGATCTGAACGATCCTCGCCTGGTTCATGCCGCTTCACGGGGTGGGTACGGTCTCGATGCGCAATGGGCGGATGATTTCCATCATGCCATCCACCGTTATTTCACCGGCGAGACCGAGGGCTACTACGCCGACTATCATGGCCTGCAGGATGTAGCCACCGCGCTGCGCGACGGCTACGTGTATCAGGGAAAATACTCGGTGCATCGGCGGCGGCGCCACGGCAGACTCCCGAAGGGCGTCGAGCCGCATCAGCTCGTGGTGAGCGCGCAAAATCACGATCAGATCGGCAATCGCGCGCAGGGCGAGCGCTTAAGCATGATGTTGGGTGACCCGCAGCTCAAGGCCATTGCGGCGCTGACGCTGCTCGCGCCGTTCGTGCCGCTGTTATTTCAAGGCGAAGAATGGGGAGCGCAGACGCCGTTTCTGTACTTCACGGATCATGAGGATCCTGACTTGGGCAGGTTGGTTGCCGAGGGGCGCAGCCGGGAATTCAGCGCCTTTCGATGGCAGGGCGCGGTCCCCAACCCGCAAGAGGCCGATACCTTCGAGCGCTCAAAACTGAATTGGTCGGAGTTATCCGTGCCTCGTCACGCTGAACTTCTCGACTGGCATCGAAAGCTCATGAGGATACGGCGCGACAAAGTCGTCATGCCGCGCGAAAGCTTTGCGGATTCCGCCAAAGCCGTGACGAAGTTCGATGCTGAAGCCGGATGGCTGACGTTCGTTCATAATGGCGTGCTCGCGGTTTTCAATTTGGCGGATCTGGCGCAGACCGTGCCTCGACCGAGCGGCGACTGGAAGTTGGTGTTGAGCTCCGATTCGGCTGAGGTGCAGCCGTCTGAAGCGCAGCCGTCCGAAGCGATGTCTCCTCGATCGACGTTTATATACATTGGGAGTTGAGGTCGAAGTGAATTTACCGGGTCTACGTCAGTTCATCGAAAACGTCTGGCAGAAATCGATCATCGGACGGCTCGAGGCCTATGTCCGCATTCCCAACAAATCCCCGGCTTTCGACCCGGACTGGGAGCGCCATGGATACATGGACCAGGCGATTCTCCTCATGGCGGAATGGTGCCGCGCTCAACCCGTGCCGGGTATGCGTGTCGATGTGCGCCGCTTGCCGGGCATCACGCCGTTACTGCTGGTCGACATTCCCGGCGAGTTGCCTGAATGCGTGCTTCTGTACGGGCATCTCGACAAGCAACCGGAGTTTACCGGCTGGCTACCGGGGCTTGGGCCTTGGGAGCCGGTGATTCGAGACGGCAAGCTCTATGGACGGGGCGGGGCGGATGACGGTTATGCGGTGTTCAGCTCTTTGACCGCAATCGCCGCACTCAAAGCGCAGGCGGTCCGCCTGCCGCGCTGCGTCCTGATGATCGAGGCATCCGAGGAGAGCGGCAGCGTCCACTTGCCGGCGCATCTGGATGCGCTAGGCGCCAGTATCGGCGAGCCGTCCCTGGTCGTTTGTCTCGACGCGGAATGCGGTAATTTCGACCAGCTCTGGACGACTACTTCACTGCGCGGCAACCTCGTGGGCAAGCTTAAAGTGCGCGTGCTGACTGAAGGAGCACACTCCGGCCTGGCCTCAGGAATTGCACCAACTCCTTTTAGGCTCCTGCAGCAATTGTTGGCGCGTGTCGAGAATCCCGCGACGGGAGATCTGCTGCTCGATGAACTGCACGCCGACCTTCCAAAGGACCGTCGGGCGCAAATCGTCGCCGCGGCCGCTGTATTGGGAGCGCAGATACTCGATAAAATTCCCTTTGCGGCGGGTGTTAAAGCGGTGTCGGCCGACCGCGTGGATCTACTGGTCAACAACACCTGGCGGCCGGCGCTCGCGGTCACCGGGGCGGATGGTCTGCCTTCGCTCGGCGCGGCGGGCAACGTACTGTTGCCGGAAATCTCCCTGAAGATTTCCCTGCGATTGCCGCCGACGGTCGATCCTCAGAGTGCCGGCCGAGCGGTTCGCCAGGCGTTGGAGCGTGATCCGCCCTACGGTGCACACGTCAGTTTTGAACCTGAGTCTTCATCGGGAGGATGGAACGCACCCGCGTTCGCACCGTGGTTTGAACAGTCGATGCAGCGCGCCTCGAGACATGTATTCGGACGTGATGCGGTGAGTCTGGGCGGTGGAGGCACGATTCCATTCTTGAGAATGCTCGGTGAGCGGTTCCCGCAAACTCAGTTTCTGGTGACCGGCGTCTTAGGGCCGCACTCCAATGCACACGGACCCAATGAGTTCCTGCATATTGGCTACGCAACGCGCCTGACGGAGTGTGTGAGCATGGTGCTCGCCGATTTCGGCGCGCGCCGGGATTCATAGCCCCAATTTGCGCGAGAAGTAGGTGTATTCGCGGGCGCGCATTTTCGCCTGTTCAAGCGGCGTTGCCCCGGCGCCATGGCCTCCCTCAATGACCTCGAAATAATAGTAGGGCACACCCATCGCAGAGAGTTTGGCGGCGAACTTACGCGCGTGCTGCGGGCCGACCCGGTCATCTTTCGTCGTCGACCAGATCAGGGCTTCTGGGTATTGCACGCCCGGCTTTAAATTGCTGTACGGAGAAATAGAGGCGAGAAATTCCCGTTCTTCAGGAACCGACACACTGCCGTACTCCGCGACCCAAGAGCTCCCCGCGGCGATCTGCTCGTAGCGCAGCATATCGAGCAACGGGACTTGAATGTCGACCGCGCGCCACATCTGCGGGTGCTGGATGAATTCCACACCCATGAGCAGTCCGCCATTCGAACCGCCCATGATTCCGAGATGAGCAGAGCTCGTGAATCCTCTGGCGATGAGATCCTCGCCGACCGCAGCGAAATCATCGTAGATGCGCTGGCGATGCGTCTTGAGTCCCGCCTCATGCCACGCGGGACCGAATTCGCCGCCGCCGCGAATATTGGCCAGCACAAATGCGCCGCCGCGCTCGAGCCAAAGCTTGCCGAGTTCCGCCGAGTACTTCGGAGTCCGGGCATCCAGGAACCCGCCATAGGCGTTCAAGATGGTCGGCATGCTGCCGTCCATCTTCATGGCGCTCGGATGGACAATGAAGTAGGGAATTTTCGTGCCGTCCATGGAGGTGGCTTGGAATTGCTCAACCACATCAACGGCCGCGAATTTCGCGGGCAGGGTCTTGACCGTCGCAAGCGTTTCCTTACCCAGGTCGGCGCGGATCAGCTTGGGCGGAGTCAAGAAGCCTGTGACCTGCACGAACGCCTGTTCGCTGTGCAAATCGGCATCGATCACGTTGACCGAAATGTTGTCCGGCAGATCAAGCTGACGCCGCGACCAGTGATTGTGCGGTTCCGGCTTGTACGAATAGGCGCGGCCGTTGACATTGTCGAGCGTTTGCACCAGAAGATGTCCGCGCGTGGCGGCGGCCTCTTGGAATGCTTCGCGGGGGCTGGGTGCGTATACCAGTTCCGGCCGCAAGTGCTGCGGATCGGACGCGACCGCCGATAGCTCCAGGGAAACCAATGAACCTTGGGGAAGCGTTGGCGCAGCAGTCCGTTTCCAATCCTCGTGCAGGCTCAAGATCAATCGGCCTTCGATGAGACTCAAAAACTCGGCCTTCATCGGCATGGTGAGTTTCGACGGTCCCTTAGGACCCATGAGATAGAACTCGCACTCGAAGATCGACACGGCGCGCTGAATCATGACCGCGTTGTGGCCGGATCCGTCCGTCAACGTAAAGGGCGTGACACCGACGTCGTCCGGCGATCCGCGAAACACTTCCACGGCCGCATCGAGCGGTTGTCCGCGCTTGATGCGCTTGACGACAAAGGCATATCCCGATCGCGTGACTTCACCGGCTTTCCACTGCCGCGAAACCAGCAGCGAATCGGCATCAGCCCACGCTATATCCTGCTTTCCGCTCGGCAGGGCGAAGCCGCCGCCGGTGAAAGCGCCCACACTCAAGTCGAACTCGCGCAATGTCACTGCGTCTTCGCCGCCGTCGGATAGGCTGACGATGCAGCGCTGCTCCTGAGGCTCCTGGCAGATCGCACCTTTCCAGAACCAATTGGCTTTTTCGGATTTCGACAGCGCGTCCAGATCCAGGACGGTTTGCCATTGCGGTGCCGGGTTCTGAAAGTCGGCCGGGCTGGCCTGCCGCCAGATTCCGTGCTCATGGTCGGCATCCTGCCAGAAGTTGAAAACGCGGCCGCCGATGACGTCGGGCTGCGGAATCCTGTCTTTGGCCTCTGCGATCACCCTTGCATCATTGAATAGCTGCGAGAAGAGCGCGTTGCTCTCGAGGACCGCGCTGGTCTTGGCGTTCTCGGCCTCAACCCATTGCATCGCGCGCGCACTGTGTGCTGCCTCGAGCCAAATGAAGGGATCGTCGCCCGGCGCCTGGGCGGCGGACACACTGAGTACCGCGCCGGCACCAAGGATAAGCAGGATGGAGTTTGCTTTCATCGGCGAAATATACACGGACGCCTCGATCCGCTTGGTAGATTTTACAAATTAATTGCGCGAGCGGGGGTGCATCGCTCGATCAGGCGATCCAAGAGGCGGGCGAAGTGCGCTTGTTACCCCGAGCATTATGTCAGGTCAGTGTGTCGAACTCGTGACCGCCGGTGGCCGCCACACGGTGGACATACCTAGGCGGGGATTATTCTAAGGAATAGAGTAGCGCGCGTGGTGGGGACACGGCGCGGCTGGGATGAATGCCAACCTTACGGTGTTCGCGACTACAAAGATAATCAAACCGGGGTCAAATGAAAAATCATGGAGGTCATATGAGAATCCGCTCAGGGTCAACGCGCGCACTGCTCGGCGCCCTAACATTGGCGAGTATTGCACTGACGCAAGATGCGTCCGCGGCCAGGCGAGTCGAATCGCTGGGCGCCGCAGATCAAAACACAGTGACACATTTCAACGTTTACTTGCCGCTGACGCATACCGACGCTTTGGAGAAGCTGTTGCAGAGCCAGACGGACACCACCTCGGCTAACTATCATCAATGGTTGACGCCGGCGCAGTTCAAACAGCAGTTCGGTCCTTCCCCCGCGAGTGTGGCAAAGGCCAAGGAATTGCTCGAGTCCGCCGGGTTCACGATAGTCGGCGAGAAAACTCAGAACCTCGAGGTCGAAGGTCCGGTATCGGCCGTCGAAAGAATGTTCAATACGAAGATCGAACGCGTGCAAGTGAAGCCGGGGAACGTCAAACTCGCAGCTGCCGATCGGCATTTGAATCTTCCTCAGTCGCTTAGCGAAATGGGCGCCGTCATTCCTGAATTCACGGCGCATCTGGTTGCGCACGTGCATTCAAGAGCGGTGCCTTTGGCGAATTCGAAAGATCTGCAACCGGGACCGGGCGCCGCGTCGAGTTCGGCTCGGCTGGCGAATGACTTTAGCTTCTTCTATGCGAACGATCTGAACGAGGCCTATCAATTGCCCTCGTTCCAGACCGAAGTCACGCCGCTGTTCTCGCACAAGAAACTGCAGATCGCCGGTGTCGGAGCACACATCGGCATCGTGATCTCCTCGGTAATCCTCCCGGCCGATCTCGCGAACTCTTTTAACTCCACCGTGAGCGCGGGAGGCGTTGCCGATGTTCAGGCGTACTCGGCCAATTCGAATTTACCGGTTCCCACGGCAACCGTCCGCCCGGTCAACGGCGGCAGCGGTGCGTTCAATCCCAACAGCGACGATGCCTTCGAGGCCTCTCTCGACACCCAGATGTCATTGGGCACGGCGCCGGGTGCGCAGGAGACGATCTACGATATGCCGGATCTCTCGGACGATAACATCACGGCCGCGTATACGGCAGTGGATGAGGACAATGCGGTCGATGTCGTGAGTTCCTCCTTCGGCGAGTGCGAGCTTGATTTTACGGCGGCCTATAACAACGGCACCGATTTCACCGGCATTCTCAAGACCTTCCACGCGCTGTTCCAGCAAGGCAATGCCCAGGGCATCACGTTCTTGGCAAGCTCGGGCGACAACGGTGCGGTGCCGTGTGTTTCTCAAGCACTCGCTGACTCTCCTGTAAACATCGACGGCACGGATTTCGTGCTGGGCGTCGAAAATCCGGCGAGTGACCCGAACGTCACGGCTGTGGGCGGAACGAACCTGCAGACGGTGGCGACACCCACTGCGAACGACGTCACTTACCTCAGCGAGAATGCCAATTTCGATCCGCGGGTGCCGGTGCCGATTCCGCTCCCCAACGGTACGACCGGCACGATTGGCAACAATACCTGGGGTTCAGGCGGCGGTTTCAGCCAAGTCTTCGGCAAGCCGTTGTATCAATTCCTGGTTGATACCGACAGCAACGTGCATCGTGCCGTGCCCGATGTTTCTCTGATGATGGGCGGCTGCCCGGGAGATGCGGATCTGGCCGTGCAGGATTGCACCAAGCTGCCGCGCAGCGCGGTCATCGTCTGGGTCGGCGGCATTCCTGAGCTGCTGATTGGTACCAGCGCCTCGTCGCCGGAAATGGCCGGCGTGCTGGCCCTGGCGGTCGAGTTGAATCGCAGCCGGCTGGGCAACGTCAATCCTTCGATCTACGCGCTGTCGGCGGTGCAGACCATTGCCGGCGGAACCCGAGCACCCAAGCAGTTGCAGTTCTTCCATCGCAATATTTCCGGCAACAACAATGGCTTCACCGTCAAGCCGGGTCAGGCCTACAGCGAAGTGTTGGGCAACAGCACTCTCGATGTGAAGAACTTCCTGCAGCTGCAGGGGGCTGCGGCAGCCGGCGCGCCGGGCACGCCGAGCAATCCGTGATTCGGAAGTTTCGATAAACTAGGCAGCGATTCTGACGGCAGGGGTTTGAACCCTGCCGTCATTTCTCAAGCCGCGGTGCTCGGGCGTGCTGAAACCCGCGCGTGCCATGCGCTCAGGTGCGTCAGCTCCGGCGGCGTGTCGATGCCGATGAACGTGGCGAAGTCGATCGTGGTCAGGGCAACGATATCAGCCATCGAATAGTGCTTAGAGGCGATATATTCGCGATCTTTGACCTCATCGTTCAGCCAATGCAGGGCCTTGATCGCTCTGAGCCGGCTCGCCTCTCCAAAATCCTTGTATTGCGTACCTAAATGCGCCGTGTATTTGTGCGTGTTCACCCATACGGCTCCGATCCGGCTCATCAGTCCAAACTCAATCCGCCGCGTCCACATCTCCACTTGCGCCCGCTGCCAGGCATCTTCGCCAAAAAGCGCGGGATTGGGATGAAGCTCCTCCAGATAGCGGCAAATCGCGATGCTCTCCGACAGAGTCGAACCATCGTCGAGTTCCAACACCGGCACCTGCCCAAGGGAATTCTTCAACATGAATTCAGGGCTCTTGTGGGCGCCTTGACGCATCGGCACATGGACGAGCGGAATGGAAATGCCTTTCTCGGCGAGAAATATTCGGACTCGGCGAGGATTTGGCGCTGGATTATGTTCGTTGAATAGCTTCATGAGTCATTATAATCATGCGACCTACAAGGCCAACACTATTCCAGGATGCTTCATGCCGTCACTTCCTCTTCCACATGCGACGCCCGAGGATGTTGGGCTCTCCACCGCGGGTCTGGCACGCCTAGGCTCGGTTATGCAAGGCGAGGTCGAACGCGGCCGCGTGCCGGGGGCGGTGGCCCTGGTGGCACGGCGCGGCCGGTTGGCGTACTTCGAGAGCTACGGCCGGCGCGATCCCGCCGCCGGCGCGCCGATGGCGAAGGACAGCATTTTTAGAATCTATTCGATGACGAAGCCCATCGTTTCCGTCGCGGCGATGATGCTGTGGGAGCAAGGACGCTTCCTGCTGAGCGACCCGATTGAAAAATACCTGCCTGAACTTGGGGGTAGGAAAGTTGCGGTCGCGCATGGCGCAGAGATCGAGTTGGTTGATGCCGAGCGGTCCATCACCATTCAGGACCTGCTGCGCCATACCTCGGGTCTCACTTATGAATTTCGCGGCAGCGGTCCGGTGCACAAGATGTATATGGCTGAGAAGATCTACGGCCGCAACCAGAGCAACGCCGATCAAGTCGCCACCTTGGGCAGACTGCCGTTGATCGCTCAACCGGGAGCGAGGTGGGAATACAGCCGTTCTACCGACGTGCTCGGCCGCCTCGTCGAGGTCTTGTCGGGCCTGACCTTAAGCGAGTATCTACAGCAGTTCATCCTCGCACCGCTGGGAATGGTTGATACCGCTTTTCACGTGCCGGCGCAGCAGCTTGGGCGGCTTGCCGAGGCTTACCTTAAGGACCCGGACACGGGCTCAGGCGTGCAATTGATCAATGTGCGGGAGGCACCGAAATTTGAGTCGGGCGGCGGTGGTCTGGTGTCCACGGCCGGCGACTATGCGCGCTTCCTGCAGATGCTGTTGAATCGCGGCAGGTTCGACGGCGTGCGATTCTTGAGCCGCAAGACGATTGAACTCATGACAGCGGATCATTTGGGGCCCATCAGCGGCGCTCCCGACCTGCTGTTGCCGGGCTACGGATTTGGCTTAGGCTTTGCCGTGCGCCTGCAGGCGGGAATTTCTCACGTCCCCGGTTCCATTGGTCAGTATTTCTGGGGAGGTCTCGCGGGCACAACCTTCTGGGTCGATCCGGCAGAGGAGTTGTTCGCGATCATGCTCATCCAGGGGCCGGGCCAGCGCGATTACTTCCGCACATTGTTCCGCGATCTGGTCTATGCGGCATTCGATGACTGAGCAGTGAGTACCACCGCTGCTTCCGGCGCCAGCGCCGCCTGCGCGCGCCACCACCCGGCAGTCAACAAGCATTCATGTTCGCGGATGAACACTCCGCTCAAGGCGGACGGTATGGACAGAAACGGCAGCCATTGTTCCGGAAATACGTCGCGCGGTCCGCAGTGAAACCAAGGCTCGGCGCTTGATTCCTCTTCATCATTGCGCGCACGCGGCAAATCTCGAAACACGCAATCGGATACCAGGCACAGCTCATCGTAGTCGTAGAAGATGACGCGCCCGTGACTGGTGACGCCGAAATTCTTGAGCAACAAGTCGCCGGGAAACACGTTGCTTGCGGCCAGATCGCGTAACGCGTTGCCATAGTCGATGATTGCCGACTCGGCGGCGGCGGGCTCCGCCTCGCGCAGAAATAGATTCAGCGGCCTCAAGCGCCGTTCGATATAGCAATGCTCGATGATCAGGTCTTCGCCCTCAACCCGGCAACTTTCGCTGGCATCGCGCAGCAGTTCCTCGGCCAGCGCCGGCATGAAGCGGCCGCGAGGAAGCCGCAGCCGCTTGAATTCCTGCGCGTCGACCAGGCGGCCGGCGCGGTCGTGCCGGAATACGAATTGGTAGCGTTCGATGACATCGGCGCGCGTGGTGGTTTTCGGCGCTCCGAATTTGTCGCGTATGACTTTGAACACCAGATCGTGCGAAGGTAACGTGAAAACGATCATGACCAGGCCGCGATCGCCGGGCGCATGCACGAAACTGTCGATCGATTTATCCAAGTGGCGTTGGAGTGTGAAATAGCGCTCCGTCTTGCCCTGCTTGGCGCGGCCGAGGACGGTGTAGAGCTCGTCGACGGGTTTACGGGGCATGAAGGATCGAAGCAGCGTAATCGCGGCGCTGACCACCGGCAAGTCCACGTGGAAGTAAGAGCGCGCATAGCCGAACAGTGATCCAACCTCGGCGCGCGACAGCATAACGGCATCGATCTGCACGCTGTTGTGCAGGTGTGTGAATGCCAATACCAGCGGCGTGATCGCGCTGTCGCCGATCAGCCGGCCGACCACGAATGCCTGCATGCCGCGATAGAACACAGGCTCGATCAACTCGATTGATTCCGGTGCGCCGCTGTGCCGCCCGGTTGCGAAATACCGGCCGATTTCCGCGCTGATGCGATGCACCGCCGCTTCGGTGTCCGCGATTGCGGCACCAAACGGCAGATCGGCAAGAACCTCTTTCACTGCGGTGGGCAGGGACCCGCCCACTCGATAGACGCGGATGGGCACCGATCCTGAGGCGCGACCCACATTGGTGGCGCAAAACTCGACTTCCTTGTTGACGCCGACCGTGCCGAACAAATCGCGAGTCACCGAATTGAAAAAGGTGTTGTAGAAATCACTGTCGGGCCGGCGCGCAACCAGCGCCTCATAGGCGCGCTTGATGTCGATCCACAACGCAACATCGGTGCGTCTGGTCTTGAGCTGGCCGCCTACGACCGCAACGCACCGTGCCACCCTTTGTTCGTATAGCTCGATGCGGTCCACGGCATCGAGCTGCGCTGCATGCCAATCCTCGGCAAGAAAATTTCGTGCCGCGCATCGGGTAATGCGGCCGAACTCTTCGTTATAGAGGCGAAAGTGCTCGGCGATCTGCTCGGCGATCTGCGCCGCCGCGGCGGCGAGCTCTGCGCGCATGAGTGTTCCCCTCAAGCTACCACGCGTTTGGGCGCCATCGCCGGCGCGGTGAACTGCTCGGTCTCGGTGCTGCCGGCCATCGCAATGGTCGAACTCTTGGCGCTGATGGCGGTTTGCACAGCGTCAAAATAGCCGGTGCCGACAAAGGCCTGATGCTTCGTGGCGCGATAGCCCGACGCTTCCTGGCCGAACTCGCGTTGCTGCAATTGCGAATAGCCCAGCATGCCGTCCGCGCTGTAGGCCGACGCCAATTCAAACATCGATAGGTTCAATGCGTGCCAGCCGGCAAGTGTGATGAATTGAAAGCGATAGCCGAGCGCCGCCAACTCCTCGCGCCACCTTTTCATTGCCGACGCATTCAGCTTTGCCGCCCAGTTAAACGACGGCGAGCAATTGTAGGCCAGCAACTTGCCCGGAAATTTGGCGTGAATGGCCGCGGCGAAGCGCTTCGCCTCGTTCATATCGGGTTTGGACGTCTCACACCAGATGAGATCGCAGTAGGGCGCATAGGCCAGGCCGCGCGCGATCGCTTGCTCGATGCCGGCCTTCACGTAGAAAAAACCTTCGCTGGAGCGCTCGCCGGTCAGAAACGGCCGATCGCGTGGATCATGATCGGTGAGCAACAGGTCAGCCGCATCGGCGTCGGTGCGCGCGATGATGACGGTGGGTACGCCCATGACGTCGGCGGCGAGACGCGCGGCGACGAGTTTGTTGATGGCCTCGCCGGTTGATACCAGCACCTTGCCGCCCAAGTGACCGCATTTTTTCGCCGAGGACAGTTGATCCTCGAAATGCACGCCGGCGGCGCCGGCGCGTATCAGCGCCTTGGTGAGCTCGAAGGCGTTCAGGTTGCCGCCGAAACCGGCTTCGGCATCGGCAACGATCGGCGCCAGCCAGTCGATATCGGAGTTGCCATCCAGATGATGAATTTGGTCCGTGCGCAGCAATGCGTTGTTGATGCGCTCCACCATTTTCGGTACCGAGTCGACCGGGTACAGACTCTGGTCCGGGTACACTTCACCGGCTGAATTGGCATCACCTGCGACCTGCCACCCGGAGCAGTAAATGGCCTTCAGGCCGGCCTGCACCGTCTGAATGGCTTGGTTGCCGCTCATGCAGCCCAAGCCCGCGACGACAGGTTCGCTGTGCAGCAGCCGCCAGAGTTTCTCGGCGCCCAAGCGCGCCAGAGAGTATTCGATTTTCACCGAGCCACGCAGGCGGGCTGCATCAGCTTCACTGTAGGGGCGCTCCACACCATGCCATCGGTCATTCAACTGTGCGTTCAATTCAATTCTCCTAAGGATCGGACTTGCCAATGCGGATGAAGCAAGCTTAGAGTGTTCGTAGCGAAGATTTACACATTAGAAATTTCACAGTGTGAATTTCACAAGGCAGCCATGGCAGGACTGATCCGGCAGGGGCATTTTCTTGGGGCGAAGCTGCGTTCGCTGCGCAAACGCAACGGTTTGACCCTCGATGAACTCTCGGCACGCTGCATACAGGTCGACGCCGGCGGCGCGCCGTCGGTGTCCTACCTGAGCATGGTGGAAACCGGCAAGCGCATGCCCTCCGCCGAAATGCTGGGAATGCTGGCGGGGATCTTCAGCAAGGACGCGCGTTGGTTCCTCGATGAGAATACGGATGTCGAAGTCGCCCCCGGGCCACGCCAACGCGGCGGTTTGGAGGCCATGCCGCTCGAACCGGCCTTCCTGTTTTCGCACGAATTGCTGCAGAACGCGTTACCCGAACTTCTGTCGCAAACCGGCACGACCGGCCGGCAATTTGCCCAGCTGTTGATTCGCGTATGGCAGGAGACCCGGCACAATAATTTCCCTGATATAGAGCGTGCGGCAGAGGAGTGCGGCAAGCGGCAAATGCCCCTCAACCTGGATGCCGTCGTGGCCATTTGCAAGCGTCACGACCTGGAGATCAAATGGTTCGACGGCGACGGACGCAAGCCCAACGGCGCGCTGGTGCGCTCCCGGTTCGAGGCGCCCGGAACCGTGTTGATCAACAAGCGCCTGCGACGTCAGGAAGAACGGCTTAAATACGAGTTGGCGTTCTTCGTGGGCCACAAGATTCTTCACAATGGCGACGGCATGATTTCGCCGCACAGTGCGGTTCAGGCGGGCGATCCCGAATCGCCCGGTTCGGTCGGCGGTATGGGCGCACAGGACGTGCTGTACGCTTGGCGCGATTTTGAGTGCAGTTTTTTTGCCGGCGCACTGTTATGCCCGCGCATTCCGTTCCGGCGTTTTTTGATCCGCGAAGCACACAGCGTGAACGCGTGCCGCAAGGTCGGCGTCACCCCGGCACTGGTCATGCGGCGTATGACGGCAGTGTCTCCCTATCGGCACTGGCATTTTTTCGATGCGTATCCGCCCGGCTACCTGCGAGCCGTGTACCGCGGCAACGGCATTCCGCTTCCCTGGGGTAACATGAGCTTGGTATCCGACCCCTGTCCGCGGTGGGCGGTATTTCGACTGCTTCAAGATACGCCCGAGGCGCCCTCGGTACAGAGGCCGAAATCCCAGATTTCAGTCATGCAGGACGGCAAGCGCGCACGCCTGTATTGCTGTCATTCCTTGCTCACGCGCGATGCTTTGGACGAATTGCACGTTTTGTCCGTCGGTGTGGATTTGCTGCCGGCGCTGGATGCCCAAGGATTCGATGGCGAGCACATCGTGGCTGCGGTCGCCGAATCCTGCCGCCGCGGCGGCGGCGATGGCGCCATTCCCGCGGATGCGGCGAACGCCATTCGCGCGGCCTCCCAGGTCTTGAATATCTCATGGATTGCCGATGCGCT
>Ga0209624_10000875_pt1 | contig 25414 bp, 23 predicted proteins | sample JacPinW_OM2H0_O1_FD_188565 | JGI IMG/M metagenome (GOLD analysis project Ga0209624, IMG submission 188565) | Forest soil microbial communities from Algoma, Ontario, Canada - Jack Pine, Ontario site 1_JW_OM2H0_O1 (SPAdes) (version 2) | ecosystem: Environmental > Terrestrial > Soil > Boreal...
CCGCCCGCGTCCTCAGCAAACTCAAATTCCCCAGCACCATCGTCTTCGTAGCCGTCGCCGGAGAAGAGCAAGGCCTCAACGGCAGCGCCCACCTCGCCAAACTCGCGCACGAAGAAAACTGGCAGCTCGAAGCCGTCCTCAACAACGACATCGTCGGCGGCGACACCACCCCCGGCGACACCGCGCCCCCCAACATTCAGGACAAATCCGCCGTCCGCGTCTTCTCCGAGGGCGTTCCCGCCGGCACCACTCCCGAGCAGCTCCGCGCCATCCAGAACCTCGGCGCCGAGGACGACTCCCCCTCCCGCGAGCTCGCTCGCGCCGTCGCCGACGTCAGCACCACCTACTTCCGCCCCACCTCGCAGCGCGGCTCGGTCGGCACACCCCCTCGCAGTTTTCACAACAACCTCATGCGGATGATCCCGGCCTTCCATCCCGTCCTCATCTTCCGTCGCGACCGCTTCCTTCGCGGCGGCGACCACACCAGCTTCAACACCGAAGGCTTCGCCGCCGTTCGCTTCACCGAGTGGACCGAAAACTTCGACCATCAGCATCAGGACGTCCGCGTCGAAAACGGCATCCAGTACGGCGACCTCCTCCAATTCGTAGACTTCAACTACGTCGCAAATGTCACCCGCCTCAACGCCGCCACACTCGCCACCCTGGCCTCCGCCCCGGGCGCTCCGCAAAACGTCCACATTCTCACCGCCGCGCTCGACAACAACACCGAGCTAACATGGGAGGCCCCCACTGGGGCATCCGCTGGAACCGCCTATGAGGTCGTTTGGCGCCCCTCCGACCAGCCTCTCTGGACGACGTCCGCGAGCGCCGGCTCCGCCCTCAGCCTCAAGCTTGCCGTCTCCAAGGACAACGTCGTCTTCGGCGTTCGTTCGGTGGACGCGGCTGGCCATCGCAGCCTGGCTGTTCTGCCCACGCCTGTACGTCCAGCCCGGACACCCGCCGCCCCGGCAGCAAAGCCAGCAACCAACCAGTAGAATCGAGATGGCGAGTGCGTAATCGACACTCGCCATCGTCCTATCAAAATTCGGGAGCGCCGGGTCCTCTGTGTTGTATAGCCCGCAACCGCGCCTAAAATCGAATAAGCAAGGATGAAACAGGAAAGCAGCCAATGCCCCGCTCCGGCCCCATCTCGTTGAGCCTCCCAGCCTTCACCGGCGTCACCCGCAAGCTCATCCTGGCGAATGTCGCGGCCTTCTTCGCGCTCGCCATTCTGCACTGGCTCGCACCCGGTCTCGCGGACACTCTGCGGTACCATCTCCTCCTGGAGCCCCGCGCCGTCCTGCACGGCGAACTCTGGCAACTCTTCACCTACTCCTTCATCAATGAGGGGATCCTGGGCATCCTCTTCGGCATGCTCACGCTGTGGTTTGTAGGGTCGCTGCTTGAGTCCTCCTGCGGCAGCCAATGGCTCTTCGAGCTCTACGCCGCCTCAGTGATTGGCGGCGCGCTCCTCGCCTCCGCAGTCTCCTTCACCCACATCCTTGGCCTGCGTCCCGACGTCGGCGCGGTCGGCGCCTGGGCCGGCATCTTCGGCCTTATGCTCGGTATCGCTATGCTCTTCGGCGAACAGGAGTTCCTCCTCTGGTTCGTCCTCCGCATCAAGGCCAAGTACATGGTAGCGATCTACATCCTCATTGCCCTCGCCATCCTGCTCAAGCAGGCCGACAACTTCGGCGCACTGCTGCAGCTCTCGGGAGCGCTCTGCGGCTTTCTCTACGTCAAATTCGCTCCACGCCGCGGCGTGGCCTTCGGCTTCAGCGAGCGTTACTTCGGAGTCCGCAACGGCTACTACCGCTGGAAGCGCCGCCGCGCCGCGCGCAAGTTCGAGGTCTACATGCGCAAGCAGAACCGCGAGGTCCACTTCGACAAGGACGGCCGCTATGTCGACCCAGACGATGCTAAGCGCAGAGACCCCAACGACAAACGCTGGATGAACTAGCCGCGCCGGCTAGCACGAACCGAAGCCGCGCCGTTGCATCCTCAGCATCCCTGTGACATCCAACAGGTTGAGGTAGACATGCAGACACGATCTCTCGGAAGCTCCAACATTCAGATTGTTCCCCTTGTCCTTGGCGGAAACGTCTTCGGCTGGACCATCGACGCGCCCACCTCCTTTCGCGTTCTCGACGCCTTCGTCGATCGCGGCTTCAACTTCATCGACACCGCCGACGTTTACTCCCGGTGGCTGCGCGGCAACCGCGGCGGCGAGTCCGAAACCATCCTCGGCCAGTGGTTTAAGAAGAGCGGCACGCGCGACAAGGTCGTCCTCGCCACCAAGGTCGGCAACGACATGGGCGACGACAAGCAGGGCCTCCGCAAAAAATACATTCTCGAAGAGGTCGAGGCCTCGCTCAAGCGCCTTCAGACCGACCATATCGATCTCTACCAGTCCCACAAGGACGACGAATCCACGCCCCTCGAGGAGACGCTCGAAGCGTACCAGCAACTCATCCAGCAGGGAAAAGTGCGCATTATCGGCGCATCGAACTACAAAGGCGACCGCCTGACCAAGGCTATTGAGGTCGCACGGCAGCACAACCTGCCGGTCTATCAAACGCTGCAGCCGGAGTACAACTTATATGATCGCCAGGACTACGAGCAGGACCTCGCCCCTGTCGCGGAGAAGTTCCACCTCGGCGTCATCCCCTACTTTTCGCTCGCCAGCGGCTTCCTGACCGGAAAATACAAAACCGTCGAAGACACCAAGGGGAAAAATCGCGGCGCGCACGTAGAGAAATACTTCGATGCACGAGGACGGAAGACCCTCGAAGCCCTGGACGAGATCTCGAAGCAAACCCACGCGAAGCAGGCATCCATCGCTCTCGCCTGGCTTCTCGCGCAACCCACGATCACCGCTCCCATCGCCAGCGCAACCTCGACGGATCAGCTCGAAAGCCTCTTCGCCGCGGTCGATCTCAAGCTCGACGGCGATTCGCTCGACAAACTAACCCAGGCGAGCGCGTACTGACACGAACCTGCTCGCAAAACCAAAAGCAAACCAGGCCATCCATCGGGTGGCCTCTTTTTTGGCAAAACGAGCGATATCCCGGCTCGGTCAACTCTGCGAACTCAGCTCTGCAATCAGCAACTGCAACTCCGACTGCATCTTCGCGTTCAGATTCAAAAAGAGAAACCCAGCGCCTTCGCCCGGCCTCACCATCCTGCTCGTTGCCAGCGGACGAAAGACCATCTCGTTCACGCGAAACACCATCTCCACCAGCGTTCCCGGCGCCAGCCGAAGCCGTGCCTCCGTCTCGATGTAGCAACCGGCTACACTGACATCCAACACCCGCCCACGAAAGAGCAGCGATCCATCCGCCACCACCACCTCGGCCCAGCCATCGACGGCGAAGCGTGGATGCTGCCTGCGTTCCACAACTTCCGTCAACCCCTCCTCCATCACTCCCCGCCGCTCGCGCTGCCCGTCGAACTCATCCACTGCCAGTTCCTCCGCACCATCGGCGACTAACCCGCCACTCTCATTGCTCCGTCATCGGCGCCGGCCGCGAAAACATGAGCCGAAAGCAACGTATAGATCGAAAACATGCATACAAAAGCAAAGGGCCGAGCACTCAAGCTCGACCCCCTTTATTTTTGCGCCGCAGACGCTCTTCGCCGTGCGCGCAGCACTTACACCGTCATGATCTCTTTTTCCTTGGCCTTGCACAGGTCTTCGATCCGCTTGATCTCCACGTCGGTCAACTGTTGCACCTCTTCGCTCGCCCGCTTCTCATCATCGGCGGAGATCAGCTTGTCCTTCGCGGCCCTCTTGATGTGCTCATTCCCATCACGCCGAATATTCCGGATCGCCGTCTTATGGTCCTCCAGCGTCTTGTTCAGCTGCTTCACCACCTCTTTGCGCCGCTCCTCGGTCATCGGCGGCACCGGCACCCGAATCACCTTCCCGTCGGTCATCGGATTCAAGCCCACGCTTGAGGTTCGAATCGCCTTCTCGATCGCCGACACCATCCCCATGTCGTACGGCTGTACCAGGATCAGCGTCGGCTCCGGCGTACTCACCTGGCCCATCTGCGCCACCGGCGTGTCCGTGCCGTAGTAGTCCACCTTGATCTGGTCGAGCATGTGTACATTCGCCCGCCCCGTCCGCGCCGCCAGCAGGTGACCACGGAAGTCCTCCACCGTGCTCTCCATCCTCGCCTTCAGCTGCTGGTGCGTACCCTTCAACGCCTCAATCCCTGCCATTGCCGATGCCATACGTTCTCCTCTACTGCACTCGATATTTTACAGAGACGAACACAACCACGCGAGGCGAGCCGCGAAAAACAGCCATCCAACGAATACTCAAGAAATGGCCGATCCATTGCGCCTTGGGTTTGTTGAGATACAACGGCGGCTGAGACCGTCTTCGGCCACGGGTAAAAAGGGCACGGCTTGCGCCGCACCCTTTCTTCACACCGTCGGATGAAATGACACGAGGATCGAGACGAACAACACTCCATAAAGGATCACCAGCAGCGGCCACCAACGATCCAACCAAAACTCTGTTTTAGTTGACGAACTCATCTCAACCTCTTTCTTTACCACTTCCAAATCCTAACCGAGAACAAAGTCACACTCAAATAACCTGGCTTCATCCCTCGAAACCGTGAAGCCGTTACTAGCCTTTCTCGTCTGCCGCATCCGCATCTACCGGCCCCAGCCCCAACCCGCGATTCGGCTTCTTCTTCCTGGCCGGATACGCCTTCGCCACCACCGGAGGCGCCAGCGTCTCTTTCACCAAAGCCTCGATCCCACGCCAGTACTTCACATCCGCAGGCCGAGCAGACGACACCGTTTGCCGCATCCGGCAGTACCACAGCGACCACTCCAGCTCCTTCGAGTTCTTATTCTTGATCGCAGCTTCGATCCGCGTCACTTCAGAAAAAGGCGGCATGCAAATTCATCCTATCGAGAGCAACAGCTTGCCCTTACAACAGCCAGCTTCTCGCGTTTTGATCGAGCAGATAACCTGCTGAAACCCTACTTTAATGTAACGGCATTCCAGGCAAGGACAGGACAATCCCTAGGAAGCCGAGCAAATTCACAACGAACAAGGCCATTGGCCCAACCGTCACGGGTCTTCTTCCGGGTCGAGGTTTTCGGCGTCCAAAGACGATGCTGGCGATTACAAATGCAAAGCTAGCAATCAGAAACAATGACCACACGGCATACTTCAGATCATCGCGAGTTAACCATAGGACAGGTATTGCTATCGCATCTAGAAGAACTGCAACCGTAAATGTGTGGAGTGCTGCGGAATTTCTCCCACTTGTCTCAGAAGCAGATTCAATGAAAACCTTGATCCAAGCAATCGCTAAAAGTACACCGCCAAGTCCAACTGTAAGTACAGTTATAAACATTGCTGCGACAAAGAAGTCGAGCCCACTCCAATCCATCTCTCACTCTCCTAGTACTCAAAAGTGCTGTGTATTTAATAGTTTTGCTGTACGCCAACACAATTTCCAGAACGCTCTCTCCAGATTCCGCCCCACTCTATATCCACGGTTGCGACTTGCAAAGGAATCACCTCAGACCAGCAGTCGAGCTCAGTCCCCGCAACCTCCTGCAAGCCTCCGCCAAATCCTTATCCTTCTTGGCAAAACAAAACCGCAGCAGATCCTCACCCATCCCAGGCCTGAAGAACGCCGATCCCGCCACCGAGGCCACTCCCGTCTTCGCCAACAGCGCACGAGCCTTCTCCGCCGAAGTTACCCCCGGCAAATTCGCCGCCGAAGCCAGAACATAATAAGCCCCATCGGGAACATACGGCGTCATCCCCGCGGCCCGCAGCGCGTCCACAATCATCGTGCGTTTCACCTCATGCTCCCGCGCCAGCCCCTCATAAAACTCCGTCCCCAGCCGTTCCACTCCATCCGCGCATCCCTGCTGCAGCGGAGCCGGCGCACATACATACGTCAGATCGTGGAAGTACCCAATCGACCCGATCCACCGCGGATCGGCGATCAGATACCCCACCCTCCACCCCGTCACCGAAAACGTCTTCGAGAACCCCGACATCAAAATCGTCCGCTCGCGCATCCCTGGAATCATCGCCGGACTCACATGCTTCGCGCCGCCATAAATAAAGTGCTCATAGATCTCATCGGTCAGGCAGAACAGATCGAACTCCTGCGCAATCTCCGCCAGCTCCTCCAGCTCCTTGCGCGTAAACACCTTGCCCGCTGGGTTCGACGGCGTATTCACCACCATCGCGCGAGTCTTCGGTGTAATCGCCGCCCGCACTGCATCGAGATCCAGCCGCCACTCCGGAGCCTGCAGCGCCACCAGCGTCGGCACCACCCGCATCGACTTCAGCGTACTCACGTGGTACCCATAGAACGGCTCAAACACCAGCACCTCGTCGCCAGGATTCAACAGCGCCATCGCCGCTGCATGAAACGCCCCCGTCGCCCCGCTGGTCACCAGCACCTCACGCTCCGGATCGACCGTGATCCCCAGCGTCCGCTCCGCCTTCGCCGCAATCGCCGTACGCAGCCGCGCGATCCCATCCAGCCGCGTGTAGATATTCAACCCTGCACGAATCGCAGCGATCGCACCTTCGGCCACCACCTCCGGCACCTCGGTGTCGCACACACCCTGCGCCAGATTTACCCCGCCCATCCGGTCGCACTCCACGCTCATCGCGCGAATCTCCGATTGCACCACCCGCGGCGCCAACTCACTCAGCGACAATCCCGACGAACCCGCCACCCCCAACACAGCCTCTCTCTGTCCCATATCAAAGCCTCACCTCCACTCTAGCTTTGTTTATGAAATGTGTCCTCCTTTGACGGAAACACCGTTCACGAGCAACACAAGAAGAGCCACCCACAAGCAAGGTCATGGGTGGCTCGACTGAAAGCCTCTCAACGCTGTATTTACTGGACTGGCTTGTCGCCGCCTTGGCTCTCGTTGGGCTTCCGATTCGCCTCGTCGGTCTGGCACCGCATCGCCCCATGAAGCTGCTTCCCAATGTCCGCCATCTGCTGCTTGAACTCGGCACTGTTAATCTGTGCGGACGCATCGGCCATCTGCTTCCGAGCCTCGTCCATCTCCCGTTTGAACTCAGGGCTGTTTAGAAAATCCTTCGCCGCAGTATTTTGTCGCACGGCGTCCTCTATCTGCTTCTTGAACTCCGAGCTGTTAAATCTTGTCGCTGCGTCCGCCGCCTGCTTCCGCGCCTCGTCCATCTGCTCTTTGAACTTAGGGCTGTTCAGATAATCCTTCGCAGCAGCAGCCTGCTTCTGCGCATCCGCAATCTGCTTTTTGAACTCTGGGCTATTCAACTTTGCGGCCGCCTCCGCCACTTGCTTCTGCGCGTCGGCCATCTGCTTCTTGAACTCCGGACTATCGAGCTTCCCCTTAACCTCGGCCATCGCTCGATCGACCTGACTCTTCTCCTCAGCCGTAAGCTCTCGTTGCTCTCCATTGACGATCACATAGGACTCTCCATCAGCGTCCTTCCCGCGAAAGACATGGACTCCCTTCCGCCCCGTACCACCCGGGGCAGGGGGTACAGGAGCAGCTAAAGGCGCAATCGGAGCCATCGGGGCAATAGGCGCCATCGGGGCAACCGGTGCGAGCTCAGGAGCAGGCACAGACTGCGGAGCCGGCGCGGGCGGGACCGGCGCAAGCTCAGGTGCAGGCACAGACTGAGGCGCGGGTGCAGGAGCAACTGGGGCAACTGGGGCGACTGGCGCAACAGGGGCAACCTCAGGCGAGGAAACACCAAACGCGACCGGCGCACTTTGCGCAGCCACCACCGTGTTTTGCGCCGCCATCGTGGGGACAACATGGAACATCGCTGCCACTGCGGTCGCGGCAATCATCATCGTCGCTCCACTGGCTGCACGCGCCAGCTTGGCCCGGACATTCGTCGCCATCTTCGTCTCCATCAGTCTCATCACGCGTTCCTCCAGTATGTTGTTGCCGAACAATCCAAGACCCTCCGCCTGCCCCACCATGCTCGCGCCTCCGAGCATACTGCGCGCCATCGCCAGCAAGCACCTCGCATAAGAAATCTCCGACTGCATCTCCCGAGCCGCCATCGCATCGCACACCATCTCACGCGTCCTGCGTATCCGCTGCTGTACCCCATAGGTGACCGGATGCCATCCCACCGGCAGCGCCACCACCTGGCAAACCAGGTTCACCAGATAATCTCGCCGCTTCACATGCGCCAGCTCATGGCACAGCGCGGCCCTCACCTCATCCTCCGTGTGCCGTCCGAACTCTTCAGGCAACAGCAGTACCGGCGCCACCAGCCCCACAATCATCGGACTCGAAACCGCGCACGACTCACGCAGCTGCGGCAGTCTGATTCCGAGCCGCTCCCCATAACCCTCCAGGTGCGCCATCTCGCACGCGCAGACCGCTGTCTCCCGCGAATCCTCCACCAGTCGCCGCGCCGCCCGCCATGCCTGCGCCACACGAAACATTCCAAACAACACCGTTGCGCCATACACTCCCACCAACCAGTGCACAGCCGTTGCAGTCAAACGCACGCTGCACACCCGAGGCACAATCGCCAACCAACTTCTCTGCACCGGGTCCTTCGCCAACGGCCTCTCCAACTCTTCGCTTCTCACCATCTGCTCTTCTGTGTCAGAGACTGGACCGACGGCTGCATTCGGGACAGGACCGACCGCCGCCCCCAGGAGAACCTGCCGCGCCTGTATCGGGAGGGCGCCAGCAGATCCCATGCCGTGCAGCGGCAGCAGCACCGCCAGCCCCAAAACCGCCAGCCATACCCCATGCTGCGTTTGCGGCGCCGGTTTCACCGCCCACAGAAGCAGCCACGCGCCACCGGCAAGCAAAGGAACCTGCCACAAGGCATTTGCGATATATTCGACCACTGCCCGCTCGATCATTGTTCCTCCTCTTTCACACCGCGCTCTGCCGCCGCCAGCCTCTGCGCCACCCGCTCCAGCTCCTCCGCGCTAATCTGACGCGCATCCACCATCGCCATCAGCAGCGCCTCGCTGGAGCCGCCGAACATCCGTTTCACCATGTCGTGCAACGCGCTTCCATTCGCTCGCTCCCGGCTCACAGTCGGCCGGTAGCGAAACGCTCGCCCCTCCTGCACGCGTTTTACCTTGTTCTTCCGCAACAACACGTTCAGCATCGTCTGCACCGTTGTGTAGGCAAGCTGCGCCTTCAACTTCGGCTGCACCTCGCCCACCGTGCACGGCCCTGTCTCCCAAAGCACCTGCATAATCTCCAGCTCCAGCGGCGTCAGCGGCTGATTCGTCTTGCGTTGCGTAGTCAAATTCCCAATCCTCCTAATCCCTTAGTAGATTAAGACGCAAACGAAGTACTTTTGTCAACTAACATCTTAGGAGTAAGTTTTTCTAGACACGGTCGCGGAGTCTCGCGTCAGGGCTGAAATACCAACCGCGCACCTTGTTCAGGGCTGTTCCAAAGCGCCTCCACATCACGCAGCGAAACTGCTTTTATGTTGGTTTGAAACGGCGCCTTCGCCGCCTCCGCATGGAACTCCGCAACGGATTTCTGAATCTTCTCCATGGACACACTACCGAAGCCGCTGCCAAGCAACTCCAGCCCGGAGCTGCGCAACGTAGCTGCCGGCAGCGAGATCGTTGGCCCCGCAGTGGATCCGACCTGCACAAAGCGGATGCGCGACGCCGCATGCTGTAGCCCCTTCTGCGAGATCGCCTCCAGCAAGCTCTCCGCCGGGGAGCCCCACAGATAGTCCAGCACAACATCGATCCTGTCGCTGGCCAACTCCCGCCGAAACGAAGCGACCAGAGCATCATGCTCCTGATTCAGCGAAATCACCGCATCCGCCCCCAGGGCCTTCACCCGCTCCAACTCTTCCGAATTGCGCCCCGCAGCGACGACCCGCCTCGCGCCCAGGCGCCTCGCAATCTGCACCGCAAGCTGACCCGACGTGCCCGTAGCCCCAAGGATCAGAACGCTCTCTCCCGCCTTGAACTGCGCACGCGAAGTAAGCGCAGCCCAGGAAGACATGCCCGGATTCGTCATCCCCGCGATACTCGCATCGTCCAGCGCTTCGGGCACCGGCCAGCACATCGAGCGCGCCGTCACCGTCGTCTCAGCAAACGTCCCATACGGGCTCCGCGAGATACCAAAGTACACGCGCGTACCATCCGGCAGCCGTCCCACCCCATCGACGCCAGGAATCATCGGCAACACTCCCGTACTGCCGTAGTGCGTTCCACGCGCCAGCAACCTCACAATCTGGTGTAGTCCAGTGGCACTGACGTTCACAATCGTCTCTCCATCGCCAGCCACAGGCTCGGCAAAAGACGTATAGCGTGGAGCCGCATCGAAGGATTCAACAACGGCAGCATTCATAGCAATTCTCCTCAATATCAATAATCGCCCATGGAGCAGCCCTTTGCACCTTCCTCGCCGCAAGAACTTTCTCGCTATTGAAAGAAGGGCAAAAATCGAGCCCGGAGTCCCGCAGCTCGCGTAGCCGGCGCCCACGCTGGCCACTCAGTAACGGAGTGCCGCTGCCGGATCGACCCGCGACGCACGGCGTGCCGGCACAGCGCACGCAATCGCCGCCACCACACACAGCAGCAGCGTCACTCCCAACAGAATCAGCGGATCGCGTGAGCTTCCCTCCGCCCAATGCGCCAGCACGCGATGAAGCGCGATGGTCAGCACCAGCCCAGCCGCGACGCCGCTCCCCACGCTCAGCACCGTCGACACAAAAACAATCTTCAGCACATGCCCGCGTTGCGCCCCCAGCGCCATGCGAATACCAAACTCATTCGTCCTCTGCGCCACGGTGTAGGAGACAACGCTGTACAACCCCACCGCCGCCAGCGACAGCGCCAGCACCGCAAACGCGCCAAACAGCCACGCCACCAGGTGCTGCTGCTGCCACTCCTGCTGGCTCGTAATCCAGTGTTCCAGATCCTGCACGTGTCCGTTGATCTGCTGGTCAGGATCGATCGTGTTGACCTGGGCCCCAACCGCATGCAGCAACGACAGAGGCGGTACCTCCGACCGCACCAGGATCTGCGTCCCCATATGCATCGACAGCGTGTATGGCACAAATGCCTCCGGAAGAATGGGTTTCATTAGCCCGTCATCGCGCTTATCCGCAACCACGCCCACAATCTGCAGCCAATCGTCCGACCCCGGCGCAGCAAGGGTAAATGGAGGCTCGTCTTTCATCTGCGGCACCTTCACCGAGTGCCCAATCGCATCGCCCCCCGGGAAGTAGAGATGCGCCATGGTCTCGTTGATCACCGCCACGTGGGCTCCGTTCCTGTCCTCCGTGTCATCCCAGATTCGTCCTTGCATCTTCGGAACGCGCAGCAACTGAAAGTACGAGGGGCTCACAAAGTTGACCCGGACCTTCTGCTCGTCGCGTGCCGGCTTGCCCAGAAATTCCACATTGGTCGGCCATCCGTTCGACGGTGGTGTCGCATTGGTTGAGAGCGCCGTCATCGTTACGCCGGGCACAGCCGCAACCTTGGTGCGAAGCTCTTCGAAGTAGGCCGTACGTGCTGCCAACGTCGAGTAGGTCCCGTCATGCACCGGAATCCCCACCGACATCACATTGTGCGGGTCGTATCCCAGCGGCGTATGCATCAGCTTCAGAAAGCCGTGTATTGCCGCACCCGCACCCGCCAGCATCACCAGGGTCAAGGCAATCTGGCCCGCGATCAGTGAATTGTTCATCGAGCGGCCGCTGATGCTTCCTGCAATCTTCCGCGTACCCGACTGCATCACCTGCCCAACGTCGGGCCGCGAAAGCTGCAGCGCCGGCCACAGCCCGAACAGCATACCGGTCAACAGCGCAACCATCACGCTGAAGATCAACACAGGCAAATTGATTCGAATTGCCGCCTCATGGGGAAACGAATACTCGGGCAGCAGGGACACAATCATCGCCAGACTCCGATACGCGAGCAGCACCCCCAGTGCTGCACCGGCCACGGAAAGCATCAACGCCTCGGTCAACAACTGCCGTACGATCCGTCCGCGAGTCGCGCCAATCGCCATCCGTAATGCCAGCTCAGCTTGCCGCGTCGTGCCCCGCGCCAGCATCAGGATCGACACATTGCCGCACCCGATCGCCAGCAGAAACGCCACCGCGCCGAACAGCAGGTAGAGCGTCCCTCCAATGTCGTGCACGAACTGCTCGTTCAACCCCATAACGGTGAACTCATACGGAGTCGTTGGGAAATGCTTCGGCGACTCCTTGGCGAACTGCGCAATCAGCGGCCGCAGCGCCGCATTCGCCGCCTCATGCGTCACCCCCGGCTTCAGGCGCACCTCGGTTTCATACGTCCGCACCGGATCCTGCGTTACCTTCACTGGCACGTAGACATCTGCGTCCATCCACGTGAACCGCGGCGGCACGACGCCCACTACCGTATAGTTCTTGCGCACCAGTTGCAGGGTCTTCCCCACCGCCGCCGGGTCCGAATTGTAGTACCGCTGCCAGAACTTGTAGCTCAGCACCACCACCGGCTGCGGGTCCTGACCATCGATCGCATCGGAGGGAATCAGCCCCCGTCCCAGCGCCGCCGGTACTCCAAAAAAATTGAAGCCGTTTGAGGAAAAATAGCCCGCCTCCACATCCTCCGGGAGATCATGCCCTGTGACGGTGAGGCTCCATTCATCCGTAATCACTGCGTCTTCCACCACCGGCGACTTTCGCAGCACCTGCCACTGGGCGGCCGTCAACCCGAAGCCGCGAGTCTGTCCCGACTTGTCTTTGAGCGCCATATGCACCATGCGATCCGACGCCGCATACGGATACGGGTTCATCAGCACCGCATACACCACGCTGAAGACCGCAGTCGTCGCGCCGATCCCCAACGTCAGCGAAATCACGGCAGTCAGCGTGAACTCGGGACTTTTCAGCAGTTGCCGCAGCGCATAGCGGAGATCCTGAAGCAGCGTACTCATGGCTCACTCCCAAATGATCTAATCGGCACACTCGACGGTATTGACCTCTACGGATGCACGTGCACAACCGTTCCACAAATGAAATAAGCCATTGATTCTTCTAGCGAGCGAACCCACGCCCAGGCGAAGGACTGCCCGGTTTCGCAACTCCACTGTTCACCAACGGACACCTCTGCTGCTCAAGATACGCTCTACAATCTGCTTTTGTTCCTTCAGCAAAGCTGGTGTTGCGGAAAGACCTTCGGCGACGCTGGTAGCGGAGTCAGGCATCTGATCTGTCTCCGCAGGTTGCGCGACTTGACCAGATGTACAATTACCGGCATTCTTGGCTCCCCCGCGGATACGGGCTGAGGATACGTGCTGAGGATACGTGCTGATGACAATCCAAGAAATTGCACTCAAGAGTTTCGGCGGAATCTTTGCTGTGGCCTTGGCAGCATGCGTGTCTGCATCAGGTCAAACCAAAGCCGGCCCGATGGACCCAGGTCCGCGCGGTGGCCCGGCAAGTGCCGGCACTCCGCTCAATGGTCTCACTGCAGACGAAGCTGCGTTCTTCCAGGACGGGCTGGCCAGGTTCGCTCAAGTCGAGGCGGTGACCAAAGGCGCGAACAACGGTCTCGGTCCCCGCTTCAACTCAAACCAGTGTTTCTCCTGCCATTCGCAGCCGAATGCAGGCGGATCGAGCCCACCGCAAAATCCCCAGGTGGCAGTTGCCACTTTGAATGGCGCGAAGAACACCGTGCCCTGGTTCATCACGCAACATGGTCCGGTCCGCGAAGCGCGATTTCAGCGAAGCTCCAACGGAGTCAGCGACGGCGAAGTACACGCTGTCTACGTAATCACCGGTCGAACCGACGCCCCCGGCTGCAACATCACCCAACCCGACTTCCTTCCCGCAGGAGATCCGCTCACCGGCCAGCGTGGAAATCGGAACATCATCTTCCGCATCCCCACCCCTATGTTTGGCGGGGGGCTCATAGAATCGATTCCTGACTCGGCCATTCTCGCGAATATGGCAGCCGATGCAACCATGAAGTCGTCACTCGGTATCTCCGGGCACGCGAACGCACACCTGAGCGGAAATGTGAATCGCAGCGCAAACGATGGAACCATCACCCGCTTCGGCTGGAAGGCGCAGAACAAATCTCTTCTCATCTTTGCAGGCGAGGCATACAACGTCGAGATGGGAGTCTCCAACGACCTCTTCCCGCAAGAGCGCGACGAAACCCCCGGCTGTCTCTTCAACGCCACACCCGAGGACACGCTCAACTTTACGACTGTTCCGCCCACTACCGGATCCCCGACCACCGGCAATTCAAACACGCCGGTCCTCTCAGACATAGAAGCATTTGCCAACTTCATGCGCATGCTGGCCCCACCCACACCTGCTCCGCCGACACCGTCAACAGAGAACGGACGCAGCACCTTTGCAAAGATAGGCTGCGCCCAATGCCATACGCCCTCGATGACCACGGGCAAAATGATTGCGAGCGGCTCCTCCACCAGCCCGAGCGCTGCGCTTTCGAATCAAACCGCGAATCTCTTCTCTGACCTTCTCGTCCATCACATGGGCGAAGGCCTCGCCGACGGCATCACACAAGGCGGCGCCGGTCCCGACGAGTTCCGCACAGCCCCACTCTGGGGCGTCGGACAACGTCTCTTCTTCCTCCATGACGGACGGACCACCAACTTGGTCGACGCCATCAAAGACCACAGGAGCCGCCACAGCGAGGCAAATAAAGTCATCGAAAGCTTCGACAAACTAAGCACTCAGGAGCAGCAGGAGATCATCGATTTCCTACGCTCGCTCTAGCAAAATCCGGACACCCTGTTAGTTCTCGATGCCCTTCAAGTTAAGCGCCACCTGCAATGGTAGCGACTCAACCGAATCGCCAACCGAAATCGTGAACTTGCTCGAGCCGATCATCCACTTCTTCGCTGCAACGTCGTAGTACGAGAACGATCGCGCGTCCAGCGGAATGGACACGTGCCCTGTCTCGCCCGGCGACAGCTCTATCCGCTCGAAGCCCTTCAGCTCGCGCACCGGACGCGCCACCTTCGCATGATCCTCGCCCACATACAACTGCGCGACCTCCGCGCCCTTGCGTGAGCCCGTGTTCGTCACGTCGAAGCTCGCAGTTGCATGCACCTCGCCACCGGCGCTGTCCTGCTCAACCTTCAGATTCGCAAACTTGAAGGTCGTGTACGAGAGCCCGTATCCAAATGGAAACAGCGGCTTCACCTTGTTTTTCTCGTAACCGCGGTATCCGACGAAGATGCCTTCCTTGTAGTCGACCCGCTTCGAATCGCCCTCAGGATAGTAGTTTGCGAACGTCGGATTATCCTCCGCCCGTCGCTCAAACGTCGCGGGCAGATGTCCCGAAGGATTCACGTCGCCGAACAGAATCTCAGCCAGCGCACGTCCACCCTCCTGCCCCGCATACCACGTCTCCAACACCGCGGGCACACGGTCGAGCCACTTGCTCGAATCCACATTGCCGCCCGAGGTAATTGCGACCGCGGTCTTCGCGTTCGCTGCTGTGATCTCGCGGATCAGTTCGGTCTGGCCATACGGCAGCGCGAACGTCCGGTCGCCGCCCTCGCTCTCGCTCTCCTGCTGGAAGCCCGCTTCGACCAGCACCACGTCTGCCTTTCCTGCAAGCTTTACCGCCAGCGGGTTCACAACTTTATCCTCCGCGACAATGCCGAACAACAAGTGGCCGCCGACCGCGCCCGACTGCGACTCTTCGACCACCACCTTGTGCGGCCCAGCCGAAAGCTCGAGCGACACATGCGGCTGAAACGCCCGTACCAGCTTCCAGTTGTCGATCACCAACTTGCCATCGACAAACACGCGGTTACCCGACCCTTCCCCCGAACCCTCGAGCACAAAGATGTATTTGCCGCTCGTCGGTGCGTTGTAAAAGCCCGTAAACCGATGCGACACATGCTTCGCCGGCGTATCGAACAACATCACCATCGCTGCCTCGATGTCCGCGATCAGCGTCTTGATACTCGGGCCATCAAGAGTCACGTGCGACACCACAGCCGTTATCATTGGCGCGCCGGAGAGATCGGCGTTACTAAAGCTCTCCAGCGTCAGCCCGGTCTGGCCATTCTTAGCCGCCGTCGTGAACTTCGTATCGCCCGCCAGGTGCGACAGCGTTGGAATGCCGCGGTCATACAGCACCATCGCCCCGCCGCCCACCTCATCTGTAATGCCTTCGAGCGCGCTCACCATGTGGAACGGCACCACGCCGGCACTCCCTCCGCCCACCGGAACGCCTGGATAAGCATCTGGCCCGACAATCAAAATCGTCTTCACCGCAGACTTATTCAGTGGCAGGAAATCTCCCGCATTCTTCAGCAGCACCGCGCCCTCTCGTGCCGAGTCGAGCGCAGCGGCATTATTCCGCGCGTCCATAAATGAGATCGACGTATCCCTCTGATCGCGGTTCAGCCACCCATACGACATCGCCGTCGACAGAATACGCCGCACCTTCTCGTCGATCGTCGACTCCGATACCGTGCCCGCCTGGATCGCCGGACCCAGGTTCGCATTGTTCATGAACTTGCCCTTCGGCATTTCAATGTCGAGACCGCCGTTAGCCGCGCCAACCGCGTCGTAGGTCGCGTCCCAGTCAGACATCATCACCCCACGGAAGCCCCACTCCTTGCGCATGATGTCCGTGTTGAAGTAGCTGTTCTCGGTCGCGTGTTTGCCGTCGATCAGGTTGTACGAGTCCATCACCGCGCTCACATGCCCCTGCTTCACCGCAGCCTCGAATGCCGGCAGGTAGATCTCCCGCACTGTCCGCTCGTCAATCACCGAGTCTGAATCGTGTCGCAAAAACTCACTGTTGTTGCCCAGGTAATGCTTCACCACCGCGCTGACGCCCTGTTCCTGCATACCCGTGATATAGCCAACGGCAATCTGTCCCGAAAGGAACGGATCTTCCCCGAAATATTCGAAGTTGCGCCCATTCCGTGGCGAACGGTAGATGTTCACCCCAGGCCCGAGCATGAAGTGGACTCCACGCGCACGTGCGTCGCGGCCTATCCCTGCACCCACCCGCGCAGCCAGCGCACGATCCCACGAAGCCGCCGTGTTGATTCCGGCCCCGTACGTCGTCGACGGAAGACCCGAGTTCGACCGCGTCCCATATGGTCCGTCCGACATCTCCAGCGCCGGAATCCCCAGCGAGGGTACGGCGCGCGCCGCAAAGCCTGTCCCGCCGATGTAGTCGAGTTTCTGCTGGAGCGTCATCTGCTTCACCAGCTCGTCTACCTTTTGCTGTTCAGCCGCGTCCAGCGGGTGCGGAGCTTGGGCAAACGCTGCCGCAGACATCAGTAGAAGAGTCGTCGTTAAGGCAAGCGTCATGGAACGAGAAGAGAGAAAGCGAAACTTTGAATGCATGAAGATGGCCCTCGTAAGTCCGAGGAATTGTAACCGCAGAATCAGATACCTGTCGCCCACATGCAGTCGACACCCAGGGGCTGACGAGTTCGCGCGCCTCACTGACCTACGGAACTACCGAATCTGCCTCGGCCAACCCGGCAGACTCAGCCTGCTCTCCACGTGCCGGAACCGCATCCACTGCTACCGCGAGTGCATCCAAGTACCCAAATGGAGGGCCGTATGTACGCAGTCATGGGAATCACAGGACAGGTAGGAGCCGCCGTCGCCGAAGCCTTGTTGTCGCAAGGAAAACAGGTTCGCGCAATTGTTCGCAACCCCGAGAAGGCAACCGCATGGAAGACGCGCGGAGTCGAACTGGCCGTCGCCGACTACGACGACGCAACCGCGTTGGAGATCGCCTTCCGTGGCGTCGAGGGTGCCTTCGTCATGATCCCGCCAAACTTCGCGCCTTCGCCCGACTACGCCGAAGCTCGGAAGACCATCGCTGCCATCCGCACCGCTCTCGATAAAGCGCGGCCCCCAAAAGCAGTTTATCTGTCCTCCATCGGCGCTCAGCAGAAGAGCGGTCTGGGACTCATCACCGCTCTGCATCTTCTCGAAGAGTCCTTCACCTCTCTGCCATTCCCCGGAGCATTCCTCCGCCCCGGCTGGTTCATGGAGAACTGCCTCTGGGACGTCCCTTCCGCGCGCGAGCGGGGAAAGCTCTTCTCCTATCTGCAGCCTCTCGACCACGCCTTCCCACTCGTAGCCACTCACGACATCGGCCTCTTGGGCGCGGACACCCTCACGCAAAGCTGGACGGGCAACCGCTACATCGAGGTCGCCGGACCTCAGCGCTACTCACCCCGCGACATAGCTGCAGCATTCGCCTCAGCGCTCCAACGCGACGTCGAGCCGGTTGCCGTCCCGCGGGACACATGGGTAAAACAATTTGTCGGCCAGGGCACTCCAGAGAACCGCACAGCCCTCCGCGTCGAAATGATCGATGCCTTCAACTCAGGCTGGATCGACTTCCCAGCCCCAGGCACAGAGCACCATCAGGGAAAGACAGAGCTGAAAAAAGTCATCGAAACACTAGTCGCAAAAAGCTAGAGCATTTTCAGGATTACTGAACTGAAAACAAGGTCGTCATCCTGATCCTGAGCGTAGCCGAATGGGGAAGGATCCCTGTATTTCGTCCGAGGCAACACGACTAGCGACGGCAGATTCACCACGCACTCTGGATGCCGCTCAAGATTCGCCGCTGTCTTAGTCTCGTCCAGAAGCCCCAGAACCAGCGTCCAACCCAGCGCCCGGAAAGAAGACATAGGCGCCAGATTCGTGCTCCCATCCTCATTCAACGAGCTGATCAACGCCACCGGCGTCCCGAAGTAAAGTATCTTTGGCTCAATCGTCAAAAATTCCATTTAGCCAGTTAGATGAGACGGATAAACATACTTGACGCACCATTACTACTCTAGTGGCAGGGAAACGTCAGTATCTATTCGCCGGATTTGGTGAACTTAGCAAAGGGTGTCTTTAGGCGCCTGCCCATTTTTCGTTGTAGGGTAGGTGCCTTATGAGCTTTGCAGACATCGCATACACACTTTAAGTCTGTAAAGTGGCGGATACCAACCACAGTACCCTTTACTCTGTCAGCCCTGCGGAACACTCTTCGGAATAAGTCAGCTTCACCGTTTTCGAAGTAACGGCGCAAAGCATAGGCACATAAATCGGCCATCTGAACCAAGCTTGTAAGGCTGCTATTGACGAATAATGGCGTATCGATGATCCGTCTGATTTTTGTCCATAGTGTTCCGTTCAGATGAAACTGACGCATTAGTGCAGTGTGCTTTTTAGCAACCGTTTCATTGTTGTCGTGAACCAAAAGTCCAAAATTATCGTTGCCCGTGGCTTTAACCATATACTGCTCAAAGCGCGAAACAACTTGTTCAAAAGCCTGCTCGTCGATAGACCTTTGACTCGTGGACTGATTGAAGTGTGTTTTGTCTATCGATTCCGCAAACAACCGTGCTCGATCCCACGATCCGATAAGATCAGCAACTTCTTGCACCATCTTTGTGCGTTCCGCAAAAGTAAGGTGTATATATGCCGCAGTGTGAGCGTAGGTCTTTTTGATCTGCTTGTAATTTGAAGCTTTTTGCTTTTGTAGCCGCAAAAGTTCTTTGACTCTTTCCTTCTCGACCGCGGTACGTCGGGCGATTCGTGACAATTTGTCAAAGTCTGGGATTCTGCTCTGCTCTAAATACTTCCTCAATATCCAGGCTGTATGGAATTCAGCATCGCCGAGGTCATATCGAGCTAAGATTTTACTTATGGCTTCATCAATAGTCTTCCATTGACTGATAGGAATCGCGAGGCCTGCGAGAACGAAGTGGGAGGTATTGCCGGGAACGTCAGGAGTTCCAGATTCATCGATATAGCAAACGTACATTTAGCACATACTCGTAGGCTCGACACAAACGACGAATCAATAAAAAAGGCGACTGGGCTTTTGGGGCCTTTGGCCCCAAGTTGAGACGCTTGGCGACTCATCCCAGACGCAGACTTAACACTAGAGGTATAAAATTAAAACGTCAATACCCCAACCCATAGAGGCATACAACATTAGTATACCATCGGCAGGGGAGATCGTTCAGACGCAAGGGGATAGCGACAGCCACTAGGCACTCTAAGCCAAGCCCGTAGACTCAGCCTGCTCCTGCGCATGGTAGCTGCTTCGCACCAGCGGCCCGCTCTCCACATGCTTGAAGCCCATCCCCATCGCCTCATGCTTCAGGAACGCAAACTCATCCGGCGTGTAATACCGCGCCATCGGCAGATGGTCTCGCGAAGGCCGCAGATACTGCCCGATCGTCAGAATATCCACCTTGCGGTCCGCCAGATCGCGAAACACTGTCAACAGCTCGTGCATCTCCTCGCCCATCCCGACGATGATGCCCGTCTTGGTGACAATCTGATCCCCATCCCGATCGGAAAACATCTCCGCCGCAATCGCCTTCGCCTTCTCTAAAAACCCAAGCGACCGCTCGTACCGTCCACCACTCTTCGCCACGCGATACAGCCGAGGCACGGTCTCGATATTGTGGTTCAGAATCTCGGGTCTCGCCGCGACCACCAGCCGCAGCGCCTCTTCGACACCCTGAAAATCAGGCGTCAGCACCTCGACCCTGCACCCCGGAGCCTGCATCCGAATCTCTTCGATCACACTCACAAACGCCCGCGCCGCCCCCACATTGTCGTCATCGCGATTCACGCTCGTAATCACGGCGTGCGCCAGCCCAAGTTGAGCAACGGCATACGCCACCCGCCGAGGCTCATCGAAATCGATCGGCTCCGGCCTCCCCTTCGGCACCGCGCAAAACCCGCATCGCCGCGTGCAAAGGTTCCCCAGCATCATGAACGTAGCCGACTTCTGATTCCAGCACTCGCCGATGTTGGGGCACTGCGCGCTCTCGCACACCGTATGCAGCTTCAGTTCCCGCGCCATCTTCTTCAGCGCATGAAACGTATCGCCCATCGGGGCCTTCGCCTTCAGCCACGCCGGCTTGGGCGCAGGCTTTCTCGGCGTCAGATCAATCTGAACCAGCTCAGCATTCAACTGTGTCCCCATTTGTGCAACCGGCGGAGTCATCCCTTCGATTGTATCCGTTTGGCACCCTCGACCGCCCCCACGCTCTGCCCCAGCCACCGACACCGTAGGAGAATCAAAAAATAAATCCGAAAAAGGTGTCCCATTTTTCGCGGCGCAAAAACGACCGTCAGCTCACCACGTTTACCACGCATTCCACCACAAACTCACCACAAAAACACCACGTCTACCAACCACTTTTTCCAAAACCACCCTCAAAAAACCCAGCAAATCCGCAAAAAGTCACGGCCCCACCACCCGAACTTTTTTTCTCGCCTCATGCACACTTTTCGTTGCGCAATACACTACCCGCTCCACCTCCGCGACCACCTCGCCCCCATCATCCTTCACCTCAACCACAAACCTCGCGTCGTATCGACCCTCCCCCTCCAGCGCCGCCCGAATCTCGGCCAGCCGCTCCTCGCTCAGCCGAAACTCCGCCCGCACCCGCCCCACTCCAGGCTTTCGGTACCGTATCGACGCAGCCTTGTCCCAAACCACATACTCCCGTCCAAGATTCGTCGCTAACATCAGCATGTAAAACGGATCCGTCATCGAAAACAGCGACCCGCCAAAGTGCACGCCCATGTAGTTTCTGTTCCACCGTGTTAGCCGCATCTCCGCGTCCACCGCGCGCAGATCCTTATCTATCCGCGTTACCCTGACGCCCGCGCCCAGCATCGGCGGCCACCAGCGGAGATAGCGCAGCCGCCAACTCATCGCAGCCGGTCCCGAACTTCAGTCCGCACCAGGTACAGAAAGAACACCAGCGCAAAGAGTCCCTGCAGCAGATACGGCCCCGCATGCGTCTTCTTAAACGCAAACAGGTTGCCCAGGCAAAGCGTCAGACAGCCACCGAGAACCAGCGCCCATCCCCAACGCCGGAGACGCAACAGACCGAAGATCCCCGCCGCGAGCAGCGTACACAGCGCGAGCACACCGTACTTCCCGTTGCCCGCACCGAACTTTCCCTGCAGCGCGGCGATCGCGTTAATCGTGATCAGCACGAGCATGAACAGACAGATCCCTGCGACGCCGGGCAACATCCCATGCGCCCGCTCCTCGAGCTTCTTTACCTCATTCGTCTCGCTCATAACGTGTGCAGATAAGCCAGCAGATCATCCAGATCCTGCTGGTCCATCGTATTCCCCATCGCCGGCATCAACCCGTGCCCATGCAGGATCGTCGCTGTCACGCGCTCATCATTAGCGGGCGCGCCGCTAGGCAGAGCAGGCTTCTTAAACACGCCAAGCATCGGCGGCCCATGCAGCGACCCGGTCTTGCGGTCATAGTGGCAGACCGCGCAGTGCGCCTGAAACACCGCGTGCCCCTGCATCTGTTGCGCATTCAACTGCTCCAGCGGAGTAGGCGGCGTCATCGACTTACACCCCGTCAGCGCGCACGCCAATATCAGAAAAAATGAAACTCGCATCATTCCCATTACCCTATCTGCGCATCGATTCCGCCAGCAGCACCACGCCAATACCCGCCAGCCCGACGTAAACATACTTCAGAAAAGTGTCTCCCTGCAGCCGATGGTTCACCACTCTGCCCAACAAGATCGCCGGTAACAGGGCTGGTAAACACAGCAGGTAATAGTGTGTCACAATAGGCACCCAAAGCCCGGCCAGCCAATATCCACTCATGCCAATGACGCTCGCCGGCAGAAAATAAGCCTGCAGGGTCGCACGAAAATGCTGCGCAGACCAACGCCGCATCGCCCCGTAGATCACCAGCGGAGGCCCATTCATTCCATACGCACCCCCGATGACCCCCGCGACAAAGCCACAGCCCAGAAGCCACACTTTGCTGTCGGTCTTCAATTCAGGTGGCTTGCGGCCAAGCAGGGAATACAACGAAAACGCCATGATAAAAATCGCCAGCGCGATCTTCACCGCCTGCTGGTGACTGCTCGTCAGGAGCAAAAGCCCCACAGGTATCCCAAACAGCGAAGCTGCCACTAACCATCCCGCGCTACGCACATGGATCTTCCGCCAGTCCTGCGCAACAAGCACAGCTGCAATCGTAATCGACACCAGCACGGCAAGGGGTGCGGCAACTTTAAGGGGAAGGAAGAGGGCAAGCAGCGGAACGGCGATCAGCGCCTCGCCAAACCCAAACGCCGACCGGAACAACGTGGCGAGAAATACAACAATCAGTACATGCAGGGTGGTCGCATACATCAATTGATGTATGCGTTGACGGCCTGCATTATCGGCGAACGTCTACTCTCCATCTCCCCATCTTAAGTGTTCTAAGTGTGGATCGCCCGTTGCGCCTTCATGTAAAGCGCTAATTCGTCGCCGCTATCGCCGCAACGATCTGATCCATCACATCGCGATCCGCATGTGTCTGCGGCAGATGGTTCCCCACCATGATCGAAAAGATCACCGTCCGCCCACTGGCACAATCCAGATAGCCGCTCAACGCCCGCGCCTCACCCAACGTCCCCGTCTTCGCAAACACGTGGCCAGCGAGCGGAGCCTTCGCGAACCGCTCCATCAACGACCCATCCTCGCCGCCTACCGGCAGCGATCGCCGCCAATCGGCAAACCAAGGCTGCGTGCTCGCATACTGCAACAACCGCGCCGTAGCCCGCGGCGTCACCAGATCATGCCCACTCAACCCCGACCCATCAAAGAAAACAAAATCATCCGGATCGACTCCAGCCCTCGTCGTAAGAAACGCCCTTACCACGCGGGCCCCCTGCGCGATCGATCCATTAATTCCATACGCAACCGCCAGCTGGCGCAATAGCAGCTCTGCATGCAGATTCTGGCTCACCTTGTTTGTCACCATCACATCTTCAGCGAGCGTAGGAGACCGATGCGACGCAACCACTCTTTCATCCGACCGCAGACACTCCACGGGCACAAAGCAGAACTGTGCCCGCAATCTATCCCCGGAAAAATTCCCATAGCTCAAGTCAGCAATCGGCTCACGTGTCTCCGCTTCGAAGCCATGCACATGCACTGCCATCCCCAGGTTCCGCTCGCCCGTCTTGCCCGAGACAACAATTCCTTTCGACTCAAGAATCGGTATGAAAGCGGCCGCCGCATATGCCGCCGGATCGGAGATCGCAATCTCTTCGACGTCCGGTTGGGAATCCATCGCAATCGACCCCGCTACGTTAAGCATCTTAGACCCCGGCTCCCGCGAGAAATCGACATCCGTGCCACTCCCCGCCTTCGTCGTCAGCACGAAACCCTGAATACCGTAGAAAGAAATTTGCGGCTCAAACGTCACAAAAGCCGGAGCTCCTGCATTCGCTCGCGGAGTCACCGTCACCTTGATTTGGTTGTCATTGATCGAGAGCGCAGAGATCGGCGCTCCATATCCCCACACCATGTCATCGATCGCCCAATCCTCCGGGTACAGTTCCCGCGGAAAAAGCGTGTCATCGCCGATCACATTCCCATCCACCCGTTTGATCCCACTCTTCACCACCTGCTCCGCCAGTTCATCCAGATAGCGAAAAAGATCGGCAATCACCGGCGTTGAAATCGCTCCCTTCGCCGGCGCAGCATAAGGAATAGTTCTCCCCGAAAGATTCGCATCTCCGTCCCCCACCAGGTACAAATCTCCCGTCAGCGTTCCCGCAGCACTCAAAACCCCCTTCGCCACCACCCGCGTTTCAAACGTAGTCCCACCCCCCAACAACGCCATCGCTGCCGCAGTCGTAAACAACTTTGCATTGCTAGCCGGCTGAAATAGCTGCGCTTCATTCATCGAATAGATGGGCGTTCCATCCATCGCAGTCACCGCGATGCCCCAGTGCGCCTGCGCGACCGCCGGAGGAGCCAACAACGTCGCAATCTGCGGCCCAAGAGCCTTCGTCCCGCTTGCCTTTGGCGGAGTCCTCGCCCCCGCGGACATACAGAGCACGCCAACCTGCACAAACCCAGTGCAACATTCAAAGAGCCTCTTCATCCGCGCAGTCTAGCATCTCTTCGTCTCTGCTTCGTGGGCGCTAAGACTAAAATTCTCCCATGGCTTTCGCTCCCCGCCCACACTTCGACTGGCGCCTCCGCACCCGCTCTCTCCCCTTGGGCGAGCACACCATCGTCATGGGCATACTCAACGTCACGCCGGATTCCTTCTCCGACGGCGGCCACTTCTACTCGCCGCAGAATGCTCCAGAAAGAGCACTGGCCGAGGCGATGAAGATGCTCGACGCAGGCGCGCAGATCCTCGACGTCGGCGGCGAATCCACTCGCCCCAACGCGACCCCTCTCACCCCCGACGAGGAGCAAGCCCGCATCCTTCCCGTCGTCGAATCCATCCTCAAACAAAGACCCAAGACCATCCTCTCCATCGACACCTTCCACGCCAGCACCGCGCAACACGCCATCGAAGCCGGGGCCGAGATCATCAACGACGTCAGCGGCCATCTCTGGGACGCGAGCATGTCCACCACCTGCGCC
>Ga0209624_10000876_pt1 | contig 25376 bp, 17 predicted proteins | sample JacPinW_OM2H0_O1_FD_188565 | JGI IMG/M metagenome (GOLD analysis project Ga0209624, IMG submission 188565) | Forest soil microbial communities from Algoma, Ontario, Canada - Jack Pine, Ontario site 1_JW_OM2H0_O1 (SPAdes) (version 2) | ecosystem: Environmental > Terrestrial > Soil > Boreal...
GCGCGCGTACGGATAATACGGAATCACCGCCGTGATGCGCCAAGCCGAAGCGCGTTTGAACGCATCGATCATCAGCAACAACTGCATCAGGTTGAAATCAACCGGATGGCTGCAAGGCTGCACGACAAAAACATCGGCGCCCCGCACATTTTCCAAAATCTGATAGCGCGTTTCGCCGTCGCTGAACTGGCCGTGCTCGGCCTTGCCCAACGGAACGCCTACATACTTACAAATAGCTTTGGCCAAAGCGGGATTTGCCGTCCCGCAAAAAATCTTGAATTTGTCGTCAGCCAAATTTTCCCCTCAACCGTTCGCACGCCAACCAAGCGAACGGCCATAGTCTTCCCTGGATAGAGTTTCGACGACGAAAACCGAATCTTCCGGGAATGCACGAGCGGTTCGGCGCGCCTGCGCTGGGTTTCGGAAGACTCCGAACACCGCCGACCCGCTACCCGCCAGCGCGGCATCTGCAGCTCCTCGCTTGAGCAATGCGTCACGAATTTCACCGAGACGCGTAAAACGGCTGAAGACGGGTCCCTCGAAATCATTCGAGAGACTGCCTCCCTGCCTGCTCCAGCACAGAGCGCAGAACCCCCAGATTTTAGGGGGTTTTGCGGTCTTTGTCAATTCCGCAGAAATCCATTGGTAGGCGTCTTTGGTGCTGACGCCGATATCGCGCGGGGAGACAACCAAGATGGTTCTCTTTGGAACATTTGGAAGCGGATAAATTTCGTCGCCCCGAGAGACAGCCAGGGCACGTCCTCCGAAAAGGAAGAAAGGAACGTCAGCGCCCAGGCTTGCGGCAATTTCCAACAGACGGGGCAGCGGTAGTTGGGATTTCGTCAGCCGCATCATACCGATGAGTGCCGCTGCGGCGTCGCTCGATCCACCCCCTAGGCCACGCGCTATCGGAATTTTTTTGTTCAGATTTATTGAAACGCTGCCTTGAAATCCAATTTCGGGGATGATGGCTTGGGTTGCGCGCCAAACGAGATTTTCAGGACCTAGCGGGAGCGCCGGATTGTTTGAACTCATGAAAATTTCGAGGGCTCCCGAACCCGGCGTGATGGAAATCTCCAGCGTGTCGTGCAAAGAAATCGCTTGAAAAATTGTGCGCAGCTCGTGATATCCGTCTGGACGTTTTCCCATCACGTGCAGGCATAGATTGATTTTTGCAAACGCAGGGAGACACAGCGATCTTTTCTTGGATGTCGCGCGAGCCATGCGGGGAGCTTACTGCGGTTTGGCCGTTTCTGGAGCGGATTTCTGCGCGGTGTGGCGCCGCAGGTTTTTTAGCTGGGCGTCGACATCGTTCACTTTTTCGGCCTCGTATTCGGCAGGAATGGCTTTGCGCCATTCGACAAGCGCACGCTCCCAGTAAGTGGCGGCGCGTTCGCTTTGGCCGAGTTTCATATACACATCACCGAGATGACCCAGAATGGTGGGGTCGTGACTCTGCCGTTCAGACGCTTTGCGAAGAAATTCCTCGGCTTCGGCGAGCTTGTTCTGCTTGTAATAAGCCCAGCCAAGACTGTCCAGATACGCGCCGTTGTTAGGATCGAGCTTCACTGCCTTCTGAATCATGTCGGTAGCTTCGCTGAGGCGTACGCCGCGATCGGCCAGCATGTATCCGTAGTAATTCAGCACGGCGGCATTGTTTGGATTGGCTTGCAGCACCTTGCGGAATTGATCTTCAGCCTGATCGAATTTTTTCTCGCGCTCGTAGATGGCGCCGAGCATGAACCAAGCGGACTCTTTGTCGCTGCCATCCCGCGCGATCTGCTCGGCCTTCTGCGCGGACTTTTCTGCGTCAGGATAGTTCCGGCCGCGCTCCTGAACTTGCGCGAGATCCACGTAAATTCCTTCGTCACCGTCATTGCCCTGCAGCAGACCGGTCAAAAGTTTCGTAGCTGCATCCGTGTTTGAATTTTCCCCGTATAACATGGCAAGAGTAATGATCAGGTTTTGGTCCTGCGGCGAAGCTTGAAGTCCTTTTTTTGTCTCGGCAATGGCACGATCGAGATCTCGATTCTGGCGATAGGCGTCGATCAGGAGCATCTCCGCGCGCTTCTGCGAGTCGGGCCCAAGCTTGGCCATTTCTTCAAAGGTGCGGATGGCTGCAGGATAATTTTCTTGCCCGAGGTAGGCATGCCCGAGCTGCTCGTAAAGGATAGCGAGCGCGTTTGAGTTGCCGGCTTCGCCTCCAGAAGAGGTCGAGCTTCCAGCTGCCCCAGTTTGATTCTTCATGCCGTTGATCGCGTCGTTGAGAACTTTGACGGCATCGTCATAGCGGCCCTGTTCTTCGTAGAGCAGCGCCTCGTTATAAAGAACTTCCAGGTTGCCGGGAGAAAGCTGCTTCGAACGCAATAGGGCGGACTCAGCTTCGTCAAACTTTCCCATCCGGCGATAGAGCTCGGACATGCGCAGGAAATTTTCCCAAGTGCTGGGTTCCAACTCCGAAAGGCGTTTGTACTGCTCGAGCGCTTCGGCGTATTTGTCCTGCGACAAAAGCGCTTGCGCGAGGCCGTGAACGTGGGTCGGGTCGTCGGGGTCGTCTTGTACGGCTTTACGGTAGGCCTCTTCGGACTTTGTGAAATCCTTTGATTGCGCGTATGCGTCGCCGAGGAGGTCGTAAATTTCAGGAGACGCGGAATCCCCAGCGGCTTGGTTCAGAAGCGTCACCGCTTCCTGCGAACGCCCTTCATCAATAAGCAATTGACTCAACTGCTCGAGCGCAGCGCCGTTGCCCGGATTCAGATTTACAGTGTTGCGCAAAACTTTCTCGGCTTCTTCGTGCTTGTTCTGGAAACGATAAAGGCGCGCGAGCCATAACGCGGAATAGGTGTCGTCCGGCTGAAGCTTTAAGATGGCCTGGAATTGCTCGACAGCTTTGGCAAGATTTTCCTTCTGCAAGTCGCCAGCGCCCATGTCGCCCAAGGCGTGAACGTAGATTTGGGCAAGCAAGCGGCGAGCGTTCACGTCGTCAGGATCAAGTTTCAGAACATTTTGGGCCTGGACTTCGGCTTCACGCACCCGTTGCGACTTGGCGTAGATTTCCGCCAAGCGTTCCATAATTACGGTAGAGCCTGGAGCGAGATCCAGGGCCTTTTTGTAGGCTTCGATGGACTGCGCGGCAAGTTCCGGGCGGCGGGTGGTTTCGTAGCGCTGCTCGTCTAAATGTCCTAGCGCGAAATAGTAGTAGGAATCTTGATCGGCGGGCCCCTTTGTTGTGTCTGCTTGCTTGGACGGCTTTGCGTCCTGGACTGGGGCCGCAGGTTGCGCGGGTGTAGAGGATTGCGCCTGCGCGACAGGCGTAATCAGAAAAAGCGACAAGAGAGCGAAACTCGGAAATGTTTTCATGCGTTAGCCGTGAAACTCCATTATCGTATAGCGGCCGAGGGCGGTCAAAGTATTCCCTGACCGGCGTTCCCCTGGTCCACACAAACTTAGACGCGCGGAAAGAGCGCATGGATGCGCGGCGTCCAATGCCAATGGAATTATGGGAAGCCTCATGGACTTAAGGACCGCGAACGATATGCCGGAGAAAAATCTATGACTCAAATGAGCGCGCGAGTTTTTCCGATGGTTTTATTCGGGGCCCTCTTGGGATTGACGCATTTGTCCTATTCGGTGTCGTTTTCGGCTCAACGGGACACTGCGACGGCCGTGAAAGCAGCGGCACAAGCAAGCATTCCTAAGTTGGCAGACTTATCGTGGCTGGTTGGGACATGGAAAGGTGAATGGGGGCCTCGAACGGCGGAACAGGTGTGGCTTGCTCCGAACGCAGGTGAGGCTCTCGGAGTTTTTCGGCTGGCAGAAAATGACAAAATGCTGGTGATTGAACTGTTTACGTTGGTTGAACGCTCCGGTGGCATAGATTTTTATCTCCGCCACTTTACGCCGAAACTCGTGCCTTGGGAAAAATCAGAGGCGACCATGCTTCATCTGGCAAGCCTAGACGCATTGAAGATCGAGTTTGAGAATCCGACAAGCGGAATGCCCAAGCGCGCCAGTTTCACCCGACTTGATGCAGACACTTACTTGGCGCGTTCCGAAATCGTTCCCGAAAGCGGCGAAATGCAGGTGGTGGAAATTACTTATCATCGGCAGAAACCAGCGGCGGAAAAATCTAGTGCCGGAAGTGGCGCACACCGGAAAAAACCATAGCCATGCCGAGCTTGTTGGCGGCAGCGATCACGTCAGCATCGCGAACGGACCCTCCCGGCTGAATAACGGCAGTCGCACCGGCCTTTCCCGCTTCCTCGACGCCATCCGGGAACGGGAAGAAGGCGTCGGACGCAACGGCGCTTCCGGCAAGCGAAAGGCCCGCTGTGGCCGCTTTGATCACCGCAATCTTCACGGAATCTACACGGCTCATTTGGCCCGCGCCGATTCCGACTGTGCAACCTTCACGGGTGAAGACGATGGCGTTGGATTTCACGTGCTTGCAGACCTTCCAACCGAAAAGCAGAGCGCGTAGTTCTGCTAGAGTGGGCGCCCGTTCCGTAACAACTTTTATGTCGGTTTCGGCCAATTCGTGGCGATCTGTTTCTTGCACTAGAACTCCTCCGGAGATGCGCTTTAGTTCGAGATCTTCAAACGGGGTTTCACGTGGCATTTCGAGGAGACGCAGATTCTTCTTGGAGGCGAATCTCTGGAGCGCCGCTTCTTCGTATCCGGGCGCGACGATGCATTCGACAAATAATTTTGCCACTTCCTCGGCCGCTACCGCGTCCAGCACGCGATTGAAAGCCAGCACGCCACCGAATGCAGACACCGGATCGCATGCGAGCGCCATACGATATGCATCCAACAAGCTTTCCTGCTCGGCCGCCCCGCAGGGATTGTTGTGCTTTATGATCGCGACGGCCGGACGCGAGAATTCGGTGACAAGATTCCACGCAGCGTCGAGATCCACAAGATTATTGTAGGAAAGCTCTTTCCCTTGCAGCTGTTTGCCGCCGGCTAATCCGGCGGAGGGACGTCCAGCCGGTATATATAATGCTGCCTGTTGATGAGGGTTTTCGCCGTAGCGCATAGCTTGCTTGCGCTCCAGCGATATGTGGATCCTTTGCGGTAGTTTTTCCCTGGCACCGATAACAACGTCGTCATTTGCCGCCAGACGTTCGAGTTCTGTCGCGATTTCGCCGTCGTAGAACGAAGTGCGGGCGTAGGCTTTTCGCGCGAAGTTCAGCCTGGTGGAAAGATTCAATTCACCCTTGCCCCGCAATTCCGCCAAAACTGCCGCGTAGTCCGCCGGGTCGGTGACGACTGCGACACTCTGAAAGTTTTTTGCCGCCGAGCGCAACATGGCTGGGCCACCGATATCAATGTTTTCGACGAGTTCGCTTGCAGTGACACCCGCCTTGGCTGCGGTCGCAGAAAACGGATAGAGATTTACAACCACCAAATCGATTGGCACGATTCCGTGTTGTGCAACTTCCTTTCGATCCTCTGCCTTTGCGCGTTGAAACAAAATACCACCATGAACTTTGGGATGCAGGGTCTTTACACGGCCTCCGAGCATTTCCGGCCAGCCGGTCAGTTCGGCGACATCGCGCACACGGATGGAAGATTCACGCAGAAGGCGAGCGGTGCCACCCGTAGAAATAATTTCGATTCCGAGCGCTGCCAGTTCGCGCGCGAACTCCACAATTCCAGTTTTGTCAAAGACGCTAATCAGCGCCCGTTCAATAGCCACGATGATTCTCCGAAAACATAAGGGCTGGCTAGTGTAAGCGTTTGTCTAAAATTTCGGAAGAGGATGCCTTGGCGGGTTCGAACAAACTGCGTGTTCACTAGAAGCGCGACAGTTCGAGATGAAACAGGACCAATCGGTTTTCTCAAATGGCGAGCTGACCGTGGACGGTCCCGGAGACCGCGCCGACCGGCGCGCAGTCATCACTCGCCTAGATGATAGCCTTGCTGAAAGGTTTCACCGCATTCGTAAGTTTTCGGTGAGCGTTCGAAGTGAGGCCGAGGTTGGCGCGGACGTGCCAATTCTTTGATTCAGTCTTGGTTGCACCTAGAGCCATAAAGGGGGTGCGGACGAGACATCGTAGAAAGCAGTTTTCGGAGTCCACCTGCTACTTTCCTGCGAGCCCGCGAGACGCGGGACTTCAATGCAGTTTCGCGAATGCCCAAAGCTTGGACCGCTTCCGCGATTGAAAATTCTTCAATCTTGCGCAATCGAAATGCTGCCTGAACTCGCGAAGGGAGCTCGCGTATTTGATCGTCGATAAGGGCATTCAATTCGCTTGCCACATAAAGTTCCTCAGGGTTGGGCGGCTTAGAGACTGTTCCGTCGAAGAACGGTTCTGATTGATTGTCTAGAATATCGTTCAAAGAAGCCTCCACACGGACGCTCCTCCTTCGGCGAAGCATGAGGGCCGAATTGATTGCGATTCGGGTTAGCCAGGTGGAAAAGGCAGCTCGCCCCTCAAAAGAATCAAGATTCGCGTAAGCCCTACACCAACTCTCTTGAACTACATCCTCGGCATCTTCTCTATTTCGCAAAACGGCAAAAGCTATCCGATAGAGCTTGGGCGTGTGCGCTTTGAAAAGTCGCTCCTGCGCCTCTGGAATTCCCAGGGCTGCCTGGCGGATGAGGTTCCAATCATCGCGCATGACCGGCGAGGTGATCTTCACATCAGAGGAATTTCGAGCCCCCGAATCCGGGCTGGTTAATTCAGGGCTGCGGATATTCGCACGAAACAGCTTTCCAGTTATCGCGGATCCGCTACCAAAGGAAGTTTCTAATGCGCCCATTGATGTTTCTCCCTCTCTGTTACTGCTTCAACTCATGGCGGTGCACTTTCGGTACCGATTCGCTTTTTATTCTGGTCGATTCGAAAATAGTCGAGATGAAAGACTTAGAGGAGATCGGCAGTGTGGGATCGAGATGTCATTTCAGTCCCATTGTGCCGACCGGATAACATCCGTCAACTGAATGACACTGCTGGCTTGGACATCTTGCTGCTCGTACAGTCCTGGACGAGTCCAAGCAAGTCAGCTTTGGGAGTTAAACGCGGCCACCGCCATGGCTAATGGAGAGCTCGGACGTGCCTTCTTTCGCATCTTCTCCTACCTGCTAGAGAACGAGAGAAGCGTGGCCGCAAACTGAATTCTCATTCTCATCCCATCACCACGACTTTTTGCGGATCAGAGCATAAATCAATGCTCCGGACGATACCGAGTTTCTTCATCCGGAAATATAGGGTCGAGCGGTTCAATCCCAAGCGGGCTGCGGCACCGGTGGGTCCGGATAGAACCCACCTAGTCTCCTTCAGTGTCTTTAGGATATGGTCGCGCTCGACCTCTTCCAGGGTTTGATGGCGGTCTATGTTCTGGCCGGGCGAGATCCGGGATTTCAATTCCCGGGGGGAAAGCCGCAGCACCGGACCCGGGCTTAAAATCACCGCGCGTTCGATTACGTTTTCCAACTCCCGGATGTTGCCAGGCCATCGGAAATGAATCAGAGCGTCCATCGTTTCCGACGGGATCGTATCGATCACCTTGCGCATACGTTGGGCGGCGTGCTGCACAAAATGATGCACCAGCAGCGGAATATCTTCCCTGCGTTCCCGCAAAGGTGGGACCTGGATGGGAAAAACATTAAGCCGATAGTAGAGATCGCTGCGAAACTGCTTCTCCACAATCATTCCTTCCAGGTCACGATGAGTCGCGGCCACAATGCGCACGTCGACTTTTTGGGTCCGAGTGCTTCCCAGTCGCTCAAATTCCCGCTCCTGCAAAACACGAAGGAGCTTTGGCTGCAACTCGAGCGGAATATCGCCGATTTCATCCAAGAACAGCGAGCCTTGATGTGCTACCTCGAGCCTGCCGATCTTCTGTGCGATCGCGCCGGTGAACGATCCCCTTTCATGGCCAAACAGTTCACTTTCGAGCAGCCCGGTCGGAATGGCAGCACAGTTGAGCTTAACGAACGGTCGATTCTTGCGAGGACTATGACTGTGAATGGCGCGCGCGATGAGTTCCTTGCCCGTGCCGGTCTCGCCTAGCAAGAGGACCGTCGAATCTCCGCCGGCCACGGTTTCGACCACCTGCAGCAAACGTCGGAGAACCGGACTTTTTCCAATGATGCCTTCGAAAGCCGTCCCCGAGCTTACATTTTCGTCGGTTAGGTCGATATGAAGCGTGCTTTCCAGATCGGTTCTTGGTCTCACGTTCTCGTAGTACAGAGGATAAATAAGACTATTTAAGCCCATCGCCTTGCTCCTCCCTTTTCTGCAGTTTGTCCGTGCGATCATTCATCGGTTTTTTCCGCCTGCCCCGCCCACTTTCTCGTCCAATCCATTCACGGATATATGCCGGGCAATTCTGAAGCTGGATGCCATCCACTTCGCACACGGCGAGAAACTTGACTCCGTCGCGGTCGACAAGCGTTACGTCTCTCAAATCCAAGGCAATCTCGCGGCTGGCGTCTTCCAACTCGAAGAGCCTTCGCAGTTCGTCAATATCCTCTGCCTCGATTCGACCGCTAAGAGTAAAAATGACTTTTCCGTTTGCCTTCCTCTGGATTCTGAGCATCCGACGCCCTTCTGAGAGACAGACAAGAGCTGATTAGCAGATGGCTGTCCAATTGCAAAATACTAAAAACGAATACCTTATGCGGTAATTCACTGTCGATTTTTCGCCAATTGGCGAAATCCCGGGCAACATTCCTTTGCGAACTTGCTTGATTTCCGAGAGTTAGCTCTGGGCCGTCAACTGCTCGCACAGTCTTCAGGCCGCAGTCCCGGAAGCGACGCGCGGTTACACGGAAATGCATTTAGCGCCCTCTGACATTTGTTCCTGTCCTCACTCATTTCGTGGCCGAAAGCGCTTGCCACGCGAGAATCTAAACTCCCGACGCGGCATATTCTCAAGGTGGGGCTTTGGGAGTCCTTCAGAAAACCCTGAAAAAAGGTGAAAAACTCTGAATAGCGCTATAAGCTAGCCAGTTTCTATGAGCGACTTCTACCGTTTCGGGCAGTTTGTGCTGGATCCAGGTAGGCGCACGCTCTCTCGCGCGGATTCGCCTGTCTCTCTCACCCCTAAGGCTTTCGACGTCCTGCTCTTTCTAGCTCAAAACCCCAACCGCTTAGTGACCAAAGAGGAATTGCTAAAAGCCGTGTGGGGCGACGCGTTCGTAGAAGAAGGAAATCTGACGCAATACATCTCCCATTTGCGCAAGGCGTTGGGTGACAGCCCGGAAGACAGCCGTTTGATTGTCACCATTGCTCGAAAGGGATACCAGTTCACGGCACGTGTCACTGTCGTAGCTGGAGAACCAGATATCGCAACACACGCCACGCTTCAGGCTGCTGTGACCGAAACCTCAAAAACCGATGTGCGACCCGTGGAGTTTCCTACCGGAGTGAAAGTTACCAAATCACCTCCATCTCGTCTCCGCGTGCGCAAATGGTTCGCGGCGGCCGCGCTGTTAGGCATTATCGCTGCGGCCTTCTGGTTGTACTGGGAGCATCACAGTCGGGTGACACTTTCCGCGACGGATACCATTGTTCTCGCCGATGTCAAAAACGAGACCGGCGATCCGGTGTTCGACGACGCATTAGACACAGCTTTGCGCTACGAAATGGACCAGACGCCCTATCTGAACATTCTGGGCATGGATAAAGTGCTAGGGACCCTGGCGCAACTCAACCTCCCGCCGACTACAAAGTTGACGCCCGAGATCGCCCGCCAGATCTGCGGCAAGACCAGCAGCAAGATGGTGATCTCCCAATCGATCAGCGATGCCGGCAATGGCTACCATTTGGAAATGCGTGCGCTCGACTGCGGGTCGGGAGCAACCTTGGCCCAAGAGCAGGCGGAAATCGGTAAGCGGGACGAGGTGGTACACGAATTGGGAGTCACGACCGCACGCCTTCGCGAGAAGTTGGGAGAGCCCGCAGATTCGCTGGCCCGCTTCAATCAGCCGCTGGAAAAAGCGCTCGGCTCCTCGCTCGAGGCTTTGCAAGCCGTCACTCAAGGCCTCAAACTCGCCCTCGCCGGCAACTCTCAGGGAGGGCTCAAACTCTTTCAGCGAGCTGTCGAACTGGATCCAAACCTCGCTGTAGCGTATGGGCGCCTTGGCGCGACGTATCTTTTCCTTGGAAACACGGAGTTGTCAGAGGCTGCGTACACGCGTGCGTACCAGCTCCGAGACCGATTAACCGAAAAAGGCCGGTTGGGCGCGGAAATCAACTATTACAGCACCGTGATCGGCGACTGGGAGAAAGAATATTCTTCCGCGCTTCGTTTCCTGGAAATATTTCCTCGGGACGTGTTCGGTCATGTCAATCTCAGGGAAGCATTTGTGCATCTCGGCCAGCCCGACCGGGGAGCTGACGAAGCGGCCGAGGTAGCGCGGTTACGGCCGAGCGCATATTATTTCGGTAGCGCGATACAGTCCATCAGGTTCGCCAGCAGATTCAATGAGGCAAAATCATGGCTCGCCAAAGCGGATGCCCTTAAGTTCGACAGTTCTCTAATCCGGCGTGAGAGACTCATTGTGGCATTCGCTACCGGCGACCGGGACAACGTCGAAAAGATCCTCCAGCAGGAAGAGCAAGGCAAGTATCGAGAAGACTTCCTGTATGAACATGCGTTGATCGAGATTCAGCGGGGTCGCTTTCAATCCGCCGAGCGCCTGCGACTGCAAGCTCTCGGGCCAACCACCAAGGCTAGCAATGCTGACTCGTGGGCGATCCCCGCGGCCCTAGAGGATGCCGAAGTCGGAAAGGACACGCAAGCTCGACGCTATGAAAGCAAGGCAGCTGCAAGCCCTCTCGATCGCAACGGCAAGATCGCCCTGGCGCAAGCGCTCGCACGATCGGGACGAACAGCGGAAGCCGGTACACTCGCAGACCAGGTCAGCGCGGAAAGGGCCGAGGACACGCTCGTGCAGCATTACTTTGTTCCCACGATCCGGTCCGCGATCAAGCTGCAGCAACACAATCCGGCGGCAGCCATCAATCTGCTCCGTGGTACTGCCAAGTACGATCTGGCGTTTACGGGATTCGACTATTTGTACCCCGCCTACATCCGCGGACTGGCATATCTGGATCTCGGCGATGGCCGCTCGGCCGCTGCGCAGTTCCAAGAGCTGATCGACAATCCAGGTTTTACCGTGAGACATGTTACAGGACCTTTGGCCTGGCTCCAGCTTGGCCGCGCACAGAAAATGACAGGCGATGAAGTCGCTGCACGGAAGTCCTATGAGACTTTCCTAAATTTGTGGAAGAACGCCGACCCCGACATTCCAATCTACCAACAAGCCAAAGCTGAGTATGCCAAGCTCCGAAAATGAATTACTGGGGCCCAGCACCTTTAAAGCGATTTTTGTCGATTTTGAGTGAGCGGATTTTCGATTCCAGCGTGGACCGAGCGATTCCTAACTTTGCGGCGGCGCCCGACGGTCCGAAGACGCGCCCTTGGCTATCTCGCAGAGCCGCTTCGATCATTTCCCTTTCTTGAGCTGTTACCTTCTCGGAGAGATAAAGCTGGCCCTCAGCCTTGTTCTCCGGCAGCTTTTGAGACAGCCAGCTTTCATCCACCGAAAAATTCTCGGTTTCGCACACGATGACAGACCGTTCGATAACGTTCTGTAATTCGCGTATGTTTCCAGGCCAAGAATATGACTCGAGTAATCGGAGAGTTTCCTTGTCGACGGTCGCAATTCTCTTGCCGGCTTTCCGCGCGTAGCGATCGATAAAGTATTCAACCAGCAGGCGGATGTCTTCTTTCCGTTTTCGGAGAGCAGGAATTTCAATCGGAAAGACATTCAGGCGGTAAAACAGATCACTGCGGAAAGAGCCAGCGCCGATAGCGGCCTGCAAATCACGGTTTGTGGCAGCTATCACTCGAACGTCAACGTGGATTCGACGAATGCCGCCGACACGCTCGAACTCGTGCTCCTGCAAAACGCGCAGGAGTGCAATCTGCGTCTCGGCCGGAAGGTCGCCGACTTCATCGAGGAAAATCGTACCGCCGCTCGCTAATTCAAACCTACCTATGCGCTGCTGAGTCGCTCCCGTAAAGGCACCCCTCTCATGGCCAAACAACTCCGAGGCGATCAGGTCACGCGGTATCGCTGCACAGTTCACACTCACGAATGCGCGTGAGGTGCGGTTTGATCGTCTGTGGATGGCGCGTGCAACAAGCTCCTTGCCTGTTCCGGTTTCACCGGTTATGAGGACTGTCGAATCACTTGGCGCAACTTTGGAAATGCGTGAGAGCACGGCTCGCAAAGCCGGAGAGGCTCCGACAATCTCTTCGAACATCGAAGTTTTGTCGATTTCTTCCCGAAGGGCAATATTTTCGCGCCGAAGTCTGTCTTCAGCCTGCTTGCGATCCTCGATGTCGGTACACGCGCCATACCAACGCGTGATCCGGCCACGCTCGTCGATCACAGTGTTATAGCGAGCCAAAAACCAACGATAACTTCCATCCCGCTTGCGAAACCGCAACTCCAAGTCGAAACCAGAGCCACTCGGCGAAGCCCGATCAAGCTGCTCCTTGAACCGTTCCGAGTCGTCTGGATGAAGCTGAGCGCCCGCGCCTTCCCGGCGCCATTCGTCAAGGGTCAGCCCGAGATAATCGAGCGCGATGCTATTGATATAAAGGCGTTCCCAATTCGGTCCGAATACCGCAATAAGTTGGGGAGCGAGGTCCAACATCTGCCGGAGCTCCATTTCACTTCTGCGCCGTTCCTCCTCGGCGCGTTTACGCTCCGTGACGTCGATCACAGTGCCCACAAATTCCACGATATGGCCCGACGAACTCAGAACGGGATGACCTACGACGTGAATGTCCCGGACGGGGCCATCCGGATGCACGATGCGGTAGTCCACCTCCCACTCTGCCTTCTCGCAGATAGCCTTCCGAACTAGTTCCCTGAAGCCAGGTTGGTCGTCGGGATGAATCCGCTGAAAGAATTCTTCGAATCGAGGCAAACCATCCTGTGGATCGAAACTTAGAACCCGGTAGCATTCCTCTGACCAGTACCTGATATCCTGCTGTGGACTGGAGCAAAAATCCCCGGTCAAGTCAGGACTCCATGCCCAACTGCCTGTTTGGCTGAGTCTCTGCGCTTCCGCCAAGTACGATTCACTTCTTCGGATCTTTTCCTCTGCGCGCTTTTGTTCGCTCAAGTCGAGGACGAACACGACGCCTTCGTTCGCACTTTGAAACCGCGCGCCTCCAATCAACACCGGCACTCGGCTGCCGTCTTTCCGGAAATACTCCTTCTCGTATGCCTGAAAAACCCCAGTTGCCAGAAATTCTGCCAGGGAACGTTCGTCGCTCTCGCGCCATTCGACCGGCGTCAGATCCGCCCAGCGCAATCGACCCGAGACAAGATCCTGACGGCCATATTGCAGCATTTGCAGAAATGCCTGGTTGGCCTCGACAATCTCGCCGTTGACGTTCGCGACGAAGATTCCCAGAATGCCGGCTTCGAACAGGCGCCGGACTTTGTCTTCGGTGGTTTTGCGTTCGGTGATGTCGGTCACAGCACCAATAAACTCGCGATTGCCAGATGCGTTCTGTACGGCGTGAGCTATCGCATGGACGTGCTTGATTCGCCCATCGGGTAGTAGCAAGCGATAGGCATGCTCGAATTCCGGCGCTCCCGCAAAGGAGCAATTAATGACCTCTTTGACGGCGGCGCGGTCCTCTGGATGGACGCGCTCCACCAGTGAATCTATTGTTAGCTTGGCAGAGCGGTCGTACTCGAAGATATGGTAGGTTTCATCTGACCAGACAATCTCTCCAGTGTCCGGTTTCCATCCGAAGCTGCCCGTGTGACTGAGCCTTTGAGCTTCCGTCAGGTACGCTTCGCGCCGTCGGAGTTCCTGGGTCAGGAGCTCGTGCTCCGTAACGTCTATGGCGCTGCCAACGTACTTTTTCAGGATTTGGTTTTCGACAACAGGAACACCGACGCAGCGAATGTAGCGGGTCTCACCATCGGGTCGCACGATGCGCTTTATCGCATCGAAGGGCGAAGGGTTCACCAGAATTCCTTCGATCAAGTTCGCCATGGACTCGCGATCCTGCGGGTGGAGACAATCTAGGTATTTCTGAAGACTAGGCGGTTTGCCAGCCGGATCGAGTCCGTGCATCCGAAATAATTCGGGAGACCAATAGTAGAAGCCGTCTGGATCGAAGGCCCAGCTTCCCATGTGGCCAAGACGCTGCCCTTCGGCAAGATAAAACTCGCTTCTTTGCAGCTCCTTGGCGTTCCGACGAAGCTGCTCTTCCGCTGTTTTGCGTTCTTCAATATCGAGACTCGATCCATACCACTTAACGATGTTTCCGTCCGCATCGCGAAGTGGCGCTTTGTGGTGGTACATCCAGCGGTATTCCCCATCTGCGCGACGGACCCGAGTTTCGTATTCGAAGACTTCTCCGGTTGCCAGGCACCCGCGCCACTTTGCCACAATCCCATCAAGGTCTTCAGGGTGAATGAAAGCAGTCCAATTCCAGCCGCTCACTTGTTCCAACGTGGCGCCCAAGTATTCCAGCCAAAGTTTATTGAAGTAATCGAGGTAGCCGTCGGGCCTGGAGGTGTGTATCAGCGCGGGAATCGAATCCACGAGAAGCCGAATATTCAACGGCTCGGATTCCCGTTTTGGAAAGGCCATGGCGGGCATTATATGCCTTTTGTTCTTTTTCCAAACCTTTTGGAATTCGCGGCTCAGGCTCGTCCTGTCAGCATCTTGTCAGGTGCCGGAATGTTGGCACGAACACTCAGTGACTTTGGGATTCCAACGACCGCAAAGTGCTTCTTTCCATGAAGATCGAAGTACTGCAGCGCGGAACCCGGAATGCTCAATGCGGACTCGGCACCGAAGGTCGTTCGATCCGGACCGAACCGCAATGCCACTATAAAAGGAGTATCGAGGATGGCCACAGCGGGCACGCCGGCTCCTTCAAAGGCACCGGAATCAGAACAAGCTCAGGCAAAGCCTAAAGCGAAATGGCAGAAATTTGTAGTGCCCGCATTAATCGTTCTGCTTGCCGCTGTGATCCTTGCCACGATTACTTGGAACTGGAACTCCTGGGAGGGAGGGCGGATTGAACAAGTCACAGATGATGCCTATGTACGCGGCGATCTGACTCCCCTCAGCACAAAAGTTGCGGGCATCGTGCGGGACGTAAAGGTCACCGATTACCAGCAGGTGCACAAGGGAGAATTGATTGTCGAATTGGACAGTGACGATTTCCGGGCGCAGGTGGATCAGGCCACCGCCGCAGTTGAGGCTGCGAAAGCTGCAATCGAGAACAATCACCGGCAGCGCGAGCTCCAGGACACCAAGATTGAGCGGGCGGTCGCCGGTATCGATCAGGCAAAAGCACAGATCGTCGCCGCCCAAGCCGGTATAGCGGCCGTGCAGGCAGACGTAGTGCGCGCGCGCGCCGAACGTGCTCGCCAGGAAGCGCTCTTGCAAACGCACTCGGCTACGCAACAGAAAGTCGAGCAAGCCGTCGCCGATGACGAGCGACTTGACGCCCAGCTCGCAAGTCGCCAGGCAGATCTGGAACAGGCAAAATCTCTGCTCCGAAGCAACGAAGACGCGACGGAAGCCGAGAGGCGCACGAAGGCGGTGTTGGAATCTCAGGATCTGCAACTCATCGCCGACTTACATGCAAAGCAAGCGTCGCTCAATGCATCGCAAGTTAACCTCGGTTACACAAAAGTTCAGGCGCCGGATGACGGCACTGTGGGGGAAAGGCAAGTGCGGCCCGGACAACTTGTATCGCCGGGAACACAAGTCATTTCCTTCGTGCCCCGCATCAAGTGGATTCAGGCGAACTATCGCGAGACGCAACTTACCAATGTGAAAGTTGGAGATGCAGCGGAAATACGCATCGACGAATATCCTGGCCGCGTGGTCCACGGCAAAGTACTCGAGATCGCTCCCGCCAGCGGCTCGCAGTTTGCGCTCATACCCCCCGATAACGCGACCGGTAATTACACCAAGGTCGTTCAAAGGATTCCCGTGAAAATAGCGCTCGAGGATTCGAGCTTTGCGAACAGCTTGCGCCCGGGACTTTCCGTGATCGCCACCGTCCGGACGAGCCGCTGATCGGAGCGAAAGATGGCTGCTTCCTCGATAGCGCTGCCTCAGCCCACTCCGTCACAACTCGCACGCGGAATCGCGGGAGCCGTTCCAGGCACGCTTTCGCAGAGTCCATTGCTTGGAATCCTCGGTGTCGTTACGGGCGCGGGGGTCGTCACTCTCACAAGCCGAATGATCTCGCTCGGCATGCCTGACCTGAAGGGACACGTGGGGTTCAGTTACGACCAAGGCGCATGGATTGGCACGGCTTTTGACGTCGGCTTGATGTTCATCGGCCCATTCACTGTATATCTCGGCGGGCTAATGGGGCCGCGGAGAATTCTGTTGGCGGCCGCGACGATCTTTACGGCCCTCTGTATTTTTTTGCCTCTCATACATAGCTACGGATTGCTCATCTTAGCGATGGCCTTGGCGGGAATGGCGGCCGGCACCTTCTATCCACTTACGCTCACTTTCGCGCTGCGCAACATTCCCCTCCGTTACCTTCCGTTCACGATTGCTCTTTACGCCTCGTTCGTGGATGGCGCTGTGAACATCGCCCCATCGTTTTACGGCTGGTACAGAAATCATCTCTCTTGGGAATGGATGTTTTGGAATTCGGCGGTGATCACGCCGCTGATGATGTTATTCATCTACTTGGGAATACCAAAATCTCCTCCAGCAAAAGAGCACGGCGAGGCGCCAAGTTTCGCGGGATTCTTATATGCGAGTGCGGGTTTTGCGTTGATTTTGGCTGCGTGCGAACAGGGTGAAAGGCTCGACTGGTGGCACTCCGGGGTGTACGTCGCGCTTTTCGCCGGTGGCTCGTTCCTCTTATTGTGCGCTCTGGTACGTCGCCTGCGCGGCTCCAATCCTCTTGTTGACATGCCTTACCTCGGACAGTGGAACACGATTCTGCTGGGCACCGGACTGTTCTTCTTTCGCTTTTTTCTAGTCACGACCATAATTTTGATCCCGCAGGCCCTGGCCATCCATGGATTTGAACCGGACCAGATCGGGCCGGCGGTGATTTGGACGGCAGCTTCTTTCGTTCCGCTCGCGATTGTCGCTGGTTTCCTGCTGCTTTCGAATGTGGATCCGCGCTTACTCCTCGCATCAGGATTCGCGGCAATGGCGGTTGCTTCTCTCATGAACGCTGGAATGACCAGCGCTTGGGCGGCAGCGAACTTCTACCGAACCGAATTTCTGATGGGATTTGGGCAATGCTTTGCCTTCATCGGTTTAGTCGCAGCGATCATTTTGCAGGGGCTTTTCTCGGGCGGGTTGGTGAAGCCTCAGCGGATTCTCACATTTTCCGCCTTCTTTCATACCGTTCGAATCTTCGGAGGAACGATTGGAGCGGTCCTTATGGGACGGTTCATTGCTGAGCGGGAAAAGTTCCACTCAAATGCGCTGGGATTGCATGTACAGCATGGAAGCTGGATCACAGATGAAAGCATTCGCCAAATGACGGGAGGTTTTTTTGCAAGGTCGTCGGGCTTGGCTCAAGCAGCAGGCCGCGCGGTGGATATCACGGGCGGACGGCTTCGTCTTCAAGCCTATACGTTGAGTTTGATCGACGGATTCTACTTGGTCGCCTGGGTTTCCGTGATCGCTTTGGTCCTCGTAGCTCTCTTGCGAGAGACGCCGCTGAAATACGGCGACCTCTACGGGATTCAACAGCAACAGGTTGCGGCGAAGGGAGAGAAGTAATGAGATTCCGTCTTAGTCGTCTGGGCCTCGCCCTAATTGCAGCGAGTTTCCCTCTTTGCGCACAAGCGCAGAAAGAAGAACCAGTTCCGCAGAAGATTACTCTTCCTGAAGCGGTGGAGTTGGCCCTGAAGCATAACCATGTGGTGCGTATCGCGGGACTCCAAGTGCTAGAGAAACAGCATGCGAAGGAGGTTGCGCGGAGTGGATATTTCCCAAGCATAACGAACGAGAGCCGGGTTTTGCATCTTACCGACACTCAGTTCATTGAAATTGCTCCGGGGAGCTTGGGAACCGTAGGTGGCACCCCAATTCCGACGCAGCCAGCGGTTATCAATCAGGGTGGGCGGACTATTGTCACGAGTGGAACGGCGCTAGTGCAGCCGCTCAGTCAGTTGTTCACAAGAGTGAAACCGTCAAATGACGCTGCGCGCGCTGACTTGGACGCCACCCGAGCGAACGAGAAAGAGACCGAGAACGAAGTTGCATTACGGGTTCATCAGATTTACTACCAAATTTTGGTAACGCAGCTCCACAAGAGCGCGACGGAAGCGAAAATCCGCGCTGCCCACGACCTGGAGAATGAGCGCGTTCAGCAAGTAAAGTATGGCAGCACGCTCGACGAACAGCTCATCGAGAGCAAGGCGCAAACTCTGGAAGCTAAACAGGACCTACTCACTACCGAGTTGCAACTCTCCGACCTGAGCATGCAGCTGAACGACGTGCTGGGGCTGCCCATAACGATGCACCTCGAACTTGATCCCACGGTTCCCGAAGTCCAGGAGCCTTGCCATGGCGAAGACTGCGTCCGTACGGCGTTGGCATCGCATCCGGAAATCGTCGCGGCACGGGCCGAAGTGGAAAAAGCCTCGGCAGGCGTTCGCCTGACAAAGGCCGATTACTTTCCCGATGTGTCGGCTCTTGCCCGGTACGATTATTCGGACCAAGTCCCTTTCCTCGCTCGCAACTTTGGTACTTTCGGAGCGCGGCTGACCTATGTCTTGTTCGATGGGGGCAAACGAAAAGCCGAAGTCGGCGAAAGCAACGCTCGCCTGGGACAGGCACGCGAAAACCTCACTCGAATAACTGATCAGGTTGAGCGCAGGGTTGACACTGCCGCTAACAAACTGGCACGCACGCAAGAAATGGTGGAGGTGTCGCAACAAATTCTTGCGCTGCGCACGGAATCGAGCCGGGTCTCCGCGCAACAGCTGGAAAGAGGCGAGGCTCTGCAATCGCAGGCAGATGCCGCTATTGCTCAAGAATTCGACGCCAAGACCCGGCTGCTTCAGTCTCAGCTTGATTACGTCCAGGCGAGAGACGAAATGATCCAGGCGATTGGACTCACTCCTAAATAGTTGAAGCTCTGAGATCGTAAATAAGAATTCAAAACTCCGCCTTCGCTTGTTTGAGCACGCTCTCCACGCGCCTGCCTTGATTTGAGTCCATCAATCATTTCGTGCTGCAAACAGATCAAAGTCTGCAACTCGCCAGAAGATATCGGGCAGGTGTCAATATCTGGACACGCGTGAGCATGCTGACAGAAAAGTCTCGAGGCCTTTCCGCGAAGACAGGCTAAGCTGCCTTTTTTCAGCCGCCTGAACGTGCCCTCAGTTGGGCGGTGAAATGCCTAGTGGTCTAGCGGCGACATTAGCGGTCGCACTGAGCGAGCGGCTAGGAGAGTCGTTCAGGGAATCGTCGCGGTTGACGATTCTTTCCATCTCTTCGCGAAGAGAGGTTTCGTAGAACCATGGCCACAGTAGCGTTGGACCAAAACCAGACCGGAACCCAGACACGTGCATTTGTCATCGCTTGGGGTTTCACGGTGCTTTTCTATTTCCTTGAGTATGCAGTGAGATCAAGTCCAGCCGTGATGATTCCAGAGCTGGAAGGCTCATTTCACACCACGGCGCTTGGTATTAGTGCGATTCTCGGGGCCTACTACTACACCTACTCCACAATGAGCTTGGTCGCCGGTGCGGCCCTCGATCGTTTGGGAGCCAAGCGAACTGTTCCCGTTGGCGCTGCCATCCTCGGCGTTGGATGCCTCTGTTTCAGCGGAGGCTCCGTGTTGGCAGGTGATATCGGACGGTTGCTGCAAGGAGCAGGATCAGCCTTCGCGTTCACGGGCGCTGTTTACCTTGCCGCGCACGGATTCTCCGCGCGCTACCTTGCGACGGCGATTGGAGCCACGCAATGTGTTGGAATGCTAGGCGGTTCGGCTGGCCAGTTTGTCGTCGGACCAATAATTGAACATGGGTTGGGCGTACACACAATCTGGATAGGTTTCGGAATCATCATTCTTGCAAACGCCGTGCTCTTGTACCTGGCGACTCCCAAGGAGCAATTCGGAGCCCACGCGCAAGAAGGAGGCATTGCTTCAGTCCTGAAGCCGTACAAGATTGTTTTCTCGAATCCCCAATCGTATCTCTGTGGACTAATTGCCGGATTGATGTTCGCACCGACCACTATTGGGGACATGATTTGGGGCGTAGCCTCCTTTCAAAAAGATCTGCAAATTCCCTTTCACAATGCGGTAGTCATCGCCTCGATGGTTCCGCTCGGCTGGGTTTTTGGATGCCCGCTGCTCGGATGGCTTTCGGATCGCATGGGAAGACGAAAGCCGGTAATCATCGGGAGCGCGACGGTGATGATTTTGGCTGGCCTCCAACTCGCGCTCAAACCCATCCCAATTCCGCCGCACGTGGCGATGTTCATATTCGGCGTGGCATCGGGCGCGGCGATGATTCCTTACAGCGTCATCAAAGAAGTCAATCCAGACAATGTAAAGGGCAGTGCGACTGGCGGGATTAATTTCCTGGTCTTCTCGATTACCGCATTCCTGGGCCCGGTTTATGCAAAGCATATCGGTAAAGGCATCGGAAACACGATGGATCTGCACTTGCATTTTCAGAAGGGCGCATTTTTTTGGATCGCTTGCTGTGCGGCCGCGATCGTGGTGAGTCTCTTCCTCCGCGAGACCGGGCCAGCCGCGCACGCGCCAGCGCAAACGAAATAGCTGACAATTGCGGCACAGCCTGAAGGTGACTTTGTCGGCCTAAGTCGAATTCATCTCGTTTCGAGAGTACAGACACAAATAAGGGAGGCAGAAAAAATGCCACATAGAGTTGCAGATGAACTGATTCGCAGACTTGCCGAAGCGGGTGTGGAAAGGATTTACGGAGTAGTGGGCGACAGCCTGAATCCGGTGACGGATGCATTACGGCTGAACAACAAGGTTAAATGGATCCATGTGCGCCACGAAGAAGCCGGCGCGTATGCCGCCGGCGCGGAGGCACAGCTCACCGGAAAGCTCGCCGCCTGCGGCGGGAGCTGCGGCCCCGGCAGTGTGCACCTGATCAACGGCCTTTACGACGCCCATCGAAGTAATGCTCCGGTGCTTGCGATCGCGTCACACATTCCAACCAGTGAGATCGGCACGGCATATTTCCAGGAAACTCATCCGGAAATCCTGTTCAAGGAATGCAGCCACTATTGCGAGATGATCTCGAACCCGAAGCAGTTCGAGCGCGTTCTTCACATCGCGATGCAAAACGCACTTGGCAAAGGTGGGGTAGGCGTGATTGTGCTGCCCGGCGACGTTGGTGGTGCGGATATGCCTGCCGAGGGGACACCGCGTTCTCTGGTCAGTCGCAGGCCGACCATCCGTCCCAGTGAAAAGGACTTGGCGCGTTTGGCAGACTTGATCAACGCCAGTAAGAAAGTTGCGCTGTTCTGCGGAATTGGATGCGAGAACGCTCACGATGAGGTGGTCGCACTCGCCGAGAAAGTGAAAGCTCCGGTTGGGCATACCTACCGAGGAAAGCCGTTCATCGACTACGACAATCCTTATGACGTGGGCATGACCGGAATGATTGGTTTCGGGATGGCCTACGAGGCAATCCACGAATGCGACCTTCTGATCCTCCTGGGCACGGATTTTCCTTACGACAAATTCCTGCCGACAAAGACCAAGATCGCGCAAATCGACATCCGGGTTGACCATTTGGGACGCCGCAGCAGGCTCGATCTCGGAATTTGGGGCGATGTGCGCGAGACGCTCCAGGCGCTCCTGCCGATGTTGAGTGCAAAGTCAGACCGAGAATATCTGGATACCACGGTCCGCAAACACAAAGAGAAGCTTCGAAAAATGAACGTGTACGTTGACCACGTGGGAAAACGCACGCCCATGCACCCGGAGCCCGTGGCAGCAACCCTGAGTGAAATTGCGGCGCCCGACGCGATCTTTACAGCGGACACCGGCATGTGCAACGTCTGGTCTGCCCGGCATATTAAGGCGACCAAGGACCGGCGGATTATCGGTTCCTTCAACCACGGCTCCATGGCGAACGCGCTGCCCCAGTCCATTGGCGCGCAATGTGCCTTTCCCGGACGCCAGGTTATCGCCCTGTGCGGTGACGGCGGCTTTGCGATGACCATGGGCGACATCCTGACCATTACGCAATACAACCTCCCGATCAAACTGGTGGTGTTCGACAACAGCGCTCTAGGCATGGTGAAACTCGAGATGGAAACCGCGGGAATGCCCGACTTTCAAACCGACCTGAAGAATCCAAACTTCGCGAAAATGGCCGAAGCCATCGGCATGATGGGTGTAAGAATCGAAAACCCTGCTGATTTGGCATCGGGCATCAAGAAGGCATTGGAGGCTTCAGGTCCTGCGCTCATTGATGTGGTTACCGATGCGAATGCTCTTTCTATACCGTCTCATGCCGACCGGTCGCAAGCGGTCGGGTTCGCGCTGGCCATGGGAAAGATGATCCTCTCCGGGAACATCGAAGAAGTGGTGGCCACGATCGAGGGCAACATTCGACATACCGGTGAGGCACTGGAGTCGATGTAGACCAAATTCGACGCGTTGCCGAGTCAATTTTCATCGGGTAATTGCCTCGGCAAAGGCGCTTGAAGCAGATGGCTGGTGCAATTCGTGGCGAATCGGACTGGCCGCGCTTGTTTGCGTTCGGTATTTGCGTGTTTATCCGGCCTCGGGGCTCTCGCAATGTTAACTGCGGGGGCGGGAAAGAAGGGGTGGCGACTATGAAAGTGTTACGTGCTCTGTGCTTTGTGCTGATGGTGCCGGGGTTTGTGTGGGCGCAGGCTGGCCCCCAGAAGGCGGATCCCTCGACGAACGATTCTGAAGTTGCTGCTGAACTGAAAGCGGTCCGTGAAGCTCTATCTCAGGCGCAAAAGCAAATGGCTTCGCAAGAGCAGGCTCTCCGTGATGCTCTGTCACAAACGCAAAAGCAGCTGGCGGTGCAACAGCAGGAGATTGAAGCGCTGAAATCGCAAGCGAGAGCCGAACAAACGGCCTCGGTCAGGAACGAACAACCAGCAAGGCTAGTGGAAGCCTCCGAGCCCGTCACAGTTTCCTCGAGCTTGAGACCTCCCGACAGCGGCGTGCGCGGGACTGGCGTCGTTCAGCCCTTACCCCAGGCAGTAGTTCAAAAAGGCGAAGGGCCCCTGTCTTTCAAAATTGGTTCAGCGGATATCAGCCTGGGCGGGTTTGTGGACATTGAAAATATATTCCGCACCACCAACACCCAGAACAACATCGCCACGAACTTCGCCGCCATACCGTTCAGCAACACGCCCCAGGGCCAGCTCTCCGAATATCGCCTCACCGCGCAGTTCTCCCGCTTCAGCATACATGTCGCGGACAAGTGGGGTGACAATGATGTGTACGGCTACTGCGAAGCGGACTTTAGCGGCAACGACGCCACTAACGTTTATCAGACCGTGAACGGCCACACCCTTCGCATGCGCCTTTGCTTTTTTGACCTGAAACGCGGCAAGTGGGAAATTCTTGGCGGACAAACCTGGAGCTGGCTGACTCCCAACCGCAGCGGAATCGGTCCGAATCCCGCCGAGTTGGCAATCACCTACAATGAAGATCAGAACATCGGAGTTGGCTTGCCCTACACTCGCGCTGCTGAGTTCCGCGTCGCTTATCACCTGAACGATCATTTGGCGTTTGGAGTGGGCATTGAGGACCCCAACCAATACATAGGTACTTTCGTCGCTCTTCCATCCGGCTTTACTTCGGTCGGCACGCAGTTTGACAATGGATCCCAAATAGGAACTCCGAATCTATTTCCAGACATCATTCCCAAGGTCGCGTACGACACAAGAATCGCAGGCAGACATCTCCATCTGGAAGCGGTCGGGTTGGTCACGGGAGTGAGGTCCACGGCCAAGCCCGTCGGCGAGACGACTTTCGCATCGCATTCATCCGTGGGCGGGGGCGGTTCGATCGCATCAAACTTTACTTTATTCCGAAATTTCCTGCTGCTTGGCAATGCGTTTTGGAGCGACGGCGGCGCGCGCTACCTGGTGGCTGACGGACCGCAACTGGTTATTCGTCCGAACCCCGCGGGAACCGACATCTCTCCTTCGCTGGTGCATGCCGGAGCAGCTTCCGCCGGCTTTGAGTGGATAGCGAGTCCGCGATCCGCTTTCGCTGTTTACTACGGCGCGGATTATTTCGGGCGCAATTTTTTCGCGGACACCACGAATACCACGACCCCGGGGACGATCATTGGGTATGGCGGACCTGGCTCGCCCAACACCAACAACCGAGCCCTTCAGCAAGTTACATTCGACTGGCTGCAGACATTCTGGAAGAGCGATACTCACGGCGCGCTTCAGTATTACACGCAATATTCTTACCTCACCCGCGCTCCGTGGTTCATAGCTCCTGACGCGCCAAAGAATGCGCATCTCAGCATGGTGTACGCAGGCATCCGTTACGTTTTGCCTTCGACATCTGGCTTCGTGCTGCGCGTACCTTATCCCGAATCCAAATGATGGGACCGTTCGTAGTCCATTCGGCTAGAACGGAAGTGGCGATTCAGGTGCACACATGAGGCAACAACTCCAAGTCATTAAGAGGCGGGAAGACTGCTCCCGCCCCTTTGCTCGGGTTGAGGACGCCATTGCTGCCATACGCGCGGGCAAAATGGTTATCGTCGTTGACGATGAGGATCGCGAAAACGAAGGCGATCTGACCATAGCCGCTGAGAAGATCACGCCTGAAGCTATCAATTTCATGGCTCGGCACGGTCGTGGATTAATTTGCCTGGCGATGGTGCCCGAGCGGCTGGATGAACTCGAAATTCCACTGATGGTTTCACAGAATAGTTCCCGGTTTGAAACGGCGTTTTGTGTGAGCATCGAAGCAAGGAACGGTACGACGACCGGAATTTCGGCGGCCGATCGTGCAACAACAGTGCTCGCAGCAATTGACCCGCGCACGAAACCTTCTGATCTCGTTCGCCCGGGTCACATATTCCCGTTGCGCGCACGGAGTGCCGGAGTTCTGGAGAGGGCCGGCCAAACCGAAGCCGCAGTGGACCTCGCTCGCCTGGCTGGCTTGGAACCCGCCGGCGTGATCTGCGAAATCATGAACGACGATGGCACGATGGCACGCGTTCCCGAGCTCAGTTCATTCGCAACCCGCCACAATCTGTTGATGATCACCGTCGCCGATCTGATTACCTACAGGACTCGCACCGAAACGCTGGTTAAATCTGTGGCATCCACGAGCCTGCCGACCGAGTACGGTGATTTCCGGCTGCACGC
>Ga0209624_10000877_pt1 | contig 25355 bp, 30 predicted proteins | sample JacPinW_OM2H0_O1_FD_188565 | JGI IMG/M metagenome (GOLD analysis project Ga0209624, IMG submission 188565) | Forest soil microbial communities from Algoma, Ontario, Canada - Jack Pine, Ontario site 1_JW_OM2H0_O1 (SPAdes) (version 2) | ecosystem: Environmental > Terrestrial > Soil > Boreal...
CGCTTCGCCGCTTCGCGGCTAGAGTCGGACTTTTGCCTGAGCTTGGTGCGTCGAGCGCGCCGTGAATTGTGAGTTTGGATCTCTTGGTGACAGCAACACAGATTCCCACCCGTCGAAAATCGCGACGGGCGGCATCTTGCTTGTAACTGACGTAACTGGAGGGTGCTTCTTTCTCTGCTATACTGATGTTGACGCTATTGCCACGGTTTGCTTGCCGCGCGGTGGTCACTTCTTTTGACCAGATTCATCTCCGCATATCCTGCCCGCCGTTTATTTGCGTGAAACCCAAGAACATTGAATGTGAGCGGCGTTGCGGCTCTTGACGTGTGTCAGAGTGTGCGTGACAAACGGCCCCTCCAGAAAGAAACAAAATCGAATGAGTACATTTACAGAACTGCCCCTAACTTCTGCGTTGCAAAAGAAGCTGGCGGCAGCTCAATTTACAAACCTTACGCCGATCCAGGAGCGCGCCATTCCTCCTGCCCTTGAAGGACGAGACGTGATCGGGACCGCCCAGACGGGCACCGGAAAGACCCTGGCATTCCTCATCCCACTGATCGAGATGCTGGAGCACGAACCCTCGGAGCATACGACCGCACTGGTCCTCCTGCCGACGCGGGAACTTGCGATGCAAGTTCACGAACAGTACGAACAGCTGCGTTCCCCGAAGATGCCGAAGGCGGCGCTGGTTATCGGTGGAGTATCCGAGAAGGGACAGATTCAAAGCCTGCGCGCCGGATCGGAGCTGGTGATTGCGACTCCGGGGCGGTTGCAGGATCTGATGAACCGCAAGTTTGCCGATCTGCGGCATGTCAAGATCCTCGTGCTCGACGAAGCCGATCGCATGCTGGACATGGGATTTCTTCCAGCGATCCGGCGGATTCTGGCGTTGCTGCCCGTGAAGCGACAGACGCTATGCTTCTCGGCGACGATGGAGCAGTCCGTTGCTGGGCTGGTGAATGAGTACATGAGAGATCCAGTGCGGGTTGCGCTGGGATCGGTGCTCAAGCCTGCCGAGAGCGTGCAACTCACGGCCTACGAAGTGCGGCCGGGTGAGAAGATCGACTTACTTCGGCAGCTGCTGTACGCAGAAAAAGGGCAGACGCTGATCTTCACGCGGACGAAGCGTGGAGCAGAACGGCTTTCCAAAGAGCTGGTGCGCGACGGATTCAATGCCGGCGTGATCCACGGCGACCGCTCGCAGTCACAGCGGAATGCCGCGCTGAACGGATTTCAGGAAGGACGTTACCAGGTGCTGGTCGCGACCGATGTAGCATCGCGCGGACTGCACGTGGATGACGTCGCCCACGTGATCAACTACGACCTGCCGAAGATGGCGGAAGACTTCATCCATCGCGTGGGACGCACCGGACGAGCTGGACTGCAGGGACGGGCGTCGAGCCTGGTGGCAGGAGCTGAAGTAGTGGAACTGCGCCAGATCGAGCGGACGCTCAAGCTGAAGATCGAACGGCTGCAGGCGAATGCAGATTCGGCGGCGCCTCCACGACGAGCGATTCAGAACACACTTGCGTCGCGGACACTGACTGCTTTGCCGGGCGAAGTATTTGTGTAGAGATGCAAAGTCTGGTGGCCGGAGCGGTAGGCTCGGGCCACCAGAATTCTGCGATTAGCGGCGGGTACCGGAAGAAGAATCGTCGGAAGTATCCGAATCCTCAAAACCTACGTTGAACAGGGCTGCTTGCTCGGCAGCGTGAGCCTGCAGTTCCGCAAGATCGTCAGTCGCAGCACCACCTTCGGCGGGCTTTTCCTGCTTGCGTTGGGCGCGGCGTTCAATCTTCTCGCGTTGTTTTTGTTGTCGTGTCTGTTCCTTCTGGCGCTTTGTAAACGTCGATTGACCTCTCGGCATATCGATCCCCCAAGATAGTTTTTATTTCTCTCGGGCTATGTACGGCCCGAATGAACGCAACGTACGCGTTCGAACTCTACCAGCGCGGCTCGCGCGGCTGACGTGGATGACCACGATAGTCGTCGCGTCCGCCGCCACCACCACCGCCAAAACGTCGGCCGCCGCCTGCTCCACCACCACCGCCGCGAGGACGATCGGTCTTTGGCTTAGCCTCGTTGATGGTCAGCGGGCGTCCACCCATATCAGAGCCGTTGAGAGCGGCGATTGCTTTGTCGGCCTCTTCGGCGTTCGTCATTTCCACGAAACCAAAACCACGCGAGCGGCCGGTATCGCGGTCAGTGACGAGCGTGACTTTTTCGACGGCTCCGTGCGCTTCAAAAGCGTTTCGGACTTCGGCTTCGGTGGCGCTGTGCGGCAAATTTCCAACATACAGATTCTTCATCGTAATTCCTCTCTAAGCAGATCGTCGAGGGTAGTGCTGGAAGACGGGCGCCGCTCGGGTAGTCCCTCAGGATCGCGCGGGGGCAAAGGCCGGTTGCGCATGGCCTGGGTGCGCGCGTTAGAAGCGGAGCGCACGGCGGAGATTCTGCGGGACGCTTCGAGGATGCCCCATCGCTGAGAGAAGCCTCCAAGGTCGGCAGAAAGTGCGGCTTTGACGTCTCCGGAGAAGCTGTGGCCGTTCGTCTCCTCCGTTGAAAATTCTTCATCAGAATTGGGCGCGTGCGCGAGGTATCCGGGCTTCCCGACGAGGAATGCGAGCTGCTGGGGCGGCGTGGCGCGGCGGACATCATCACAGAAGCGGTCGCGATGGCCGCGCCCTTTTTCCATGTTGACGAGGACGAGGTCATACAATGCAGCACGCCACCAGGAGCGGGCTTCGGCGATATCGGCGGCGATGTCGACGTCGATGCCAAGTTTCCGCATAACCTCGGCGCGCAGATCGCGCTTTGCATTCGAGGTGTCGATCAGCAAAACGCGTTTCTTCTTGGCATCACCGAGCGGCGGAATGGGCGCTGCCAACTGAGAAATGTCGACGGGAGTATTCATGCCGGCACCGACCTGGGCGCAGCGGCAGGTTTGGGTTGCGTTGCCTGCTTCAGAAGCTCGCGGGTACGCTGACGGCGGGCGATTTTCTGCTTGCGTTCCCGGTGATATCTGGACTTGTCACCATTGATCTTGGACATCATGAGCTCCTGCCGTTGTGACGGCGAACTTCGGGCAATGCGAACTTTTGAACCGAGGCGCTAAGCCAGCGGCCTTTGCGTCTTTCTGAGGATCAGAGGCGTGGCCGCAAACAGCGCCAGCGTTGCCATGTCGAGCACAGAGATGAGCAGTTGGGAAAACTGGCCACGCTGGAACGGCGTGAAGATACCAAGAATTCCCAGAAAAAGCAGTCCCCACACGAGCCTGCCGGTGAAGAAGCTATGAATCGAAAGCGTGACGGTGGCAAGCGAAACGATGACGCAGATCACAATCCGGTAGTCGGGCGAAGTGCTAAACAAAACGGCGAATGCAAGGGCTGCGGTGGCGATGAGAGTGACGAACCGGATCATGGCGTACCTCTCCGGCTGCAGTTGCGCCCGGTCGGGGCGTAAAGTGTTGGTTTCAAACGCCTCTCGATCTCTCAATCGCGAAGGCGCAAGGTGCTTGAACGGCGTGGCTTCGAGGTTGGTGTTTTCAGTATACGCGGTTTGGTGAGATCGCGGTGAAACATTGCGGGTACGAAAGGAGTGCGGAGAACAACGGTCGTTAAGCACGGAAGTTCGTTCGCGGTGAATGAGCTGGCGGCGAAGCAGCTTGCTAATTGTCGATTATCCGCGTAGGATGCGACGTGTGCGTTAGACCGAATCGGTCGTGAGCAGCTCTTGCCTCAACAGCCAGTAACCTGCCCCGCAGTACCTCCGAATTCCATCCAGCGTAAATCGATTGAAAGGAACACCGGTATCAACATGGCAGAACAAGGAACAGTAAAGTGGTTTAATGACGCCAAAGGGTACGGCTTCATCAGCCGTCAGAGTGGCGAAGACGTTTTTGTGCATTTCTCAGCGATCCAAGCGGGCGGTTTCAAGAGCCTGCAGGAGGGCCAGACCGTTCAGTTCGACGTGACGAAGGGGCCCAAGGGGTTGCAGGCAGAAAACGTTCAGCCGCTGTAAGCCGGCGAATCTCAGGGAGAGGCGATGTCCGCGGATGTCGCCTTTTCCAATTTCATTCTGAGTTTTCTTATGACGCGTGACGAACAAAATTCTGCGTACGCCATCATCCGGCACAACGTGCGGACGTATCAGTCCGCCGGAGTGGTGGAAGTGATCAAGGGAAAGCTGAACGCGGAATCAGAATTAAAAAAGCTGGAGCAGTCACAAATCTCTTCGGATCGCCACGAAGGCTGGCGCTACTTCATCGAGAAGACCGATCAGAAAGTTGGAACCGATCCCGCGGAGGCCACGCTCGTGCGCCAGGCGGAATTGGAAGTTCGAGAAACAAAGGCACAGCAGGAGGCCGACAGCACAGCTGCGCTGAGGCCTGATACTCGCAGATAATTGTTCTGCGGTAAGTTCCGCCCGTTTGATCCCACTGCTAATTCGTTTTTGCAATCGTCGACAGGAATGCGTGCGCGTGCATGAGTTCTGGGCGAGTGGAATTTCCGGCGGCGCAGATTTTCACGAGCTGCTGATAGTACGAAGCGGACTTGGACGGATTGTTGGCGGCCTCTGCGGCGCGCCCGGCACCGTAGAGAGAGTTGAAACGGTTTGGATTGACCTTGAGTTCGGCCTCGTACTCTGCGAGCGCGGGCTCGGGACGGTTCATCTCCATCAATATGTCGCCCATCATCTCGTGTGCGGGAGTGTCGCCATCGGCAGCGAAAATCCCGTTGTCTTTCTTGGCAATTTCCTGCAGGAGTTTCAGAGCGTCGTCGTTGTGGCCTTCGGCGTGGTCGATCCACGCCTGAATTATGCGGTGGTCTTGGTCGACGGCGCCGGCCTCGACAGGTTTCTTTTGCTCGACTAGAACGGCATGCAATTTGTCGATGGCTTGCAGATTCTGTTTTGCCGTTTGCAAGTCGCCGAGGTGAACGGCGCCTATTGCACGCGCTTTGTAAGTCATGGAACTGTCGCCGTCATCTTCTTTCGTCAGCAGGGGCAGAGCGACAGCGTCTTTCCACTGGTGAAGCTCGGTGACGTAGCCCGCGGAATATTCGACGATCGCTGAAATGTTTGGATCGTAGTCGGCGCCATACATGTTGTGCATCTTCGGCAGAGTCTTGACTTCTTCAATCACGCTGCGGGCTTCAGCTTCGCGCCCGGACTGAAGATAGGCATAGACGAGAAACTCCATGGCGTGGAATTGATGACCCTCGTCGTCGCCGTGCATTGTCGAGGCGCGGCTGGCCTTGATGGATGCGAGATTGGAGTCGATGTCCTCCTGCCAAAGTCCGAGGCGCGCAAAGATGTGTGACGGCATATGCAGAGCGTGAGGTGCTGCGGGAGCTATCTGCGCATAACGGCGGGCGGCGGGAAGGCCAAGCTCGGCCATTCCGGGGACATCGTAGCTGTGAATCAAGTAGTGGGCTACTCCGGGATGGTTCGGTTCTTCAACGAAAAGTTTTTCGAGGATGGCGGCAGCTTTCTTTCGATTGGCGTGATCATCGTCGTCGGTGTCGATGAGGGACCATGCATAGAAGGCTTGCGCTTCGTGGTCGTCGGGATTCTGCAGGATGAGTTTTTCCATCGCGTGGTTAAAGGCTGCGCCTCGGTTATATTTTTCGCTTTTGGGGTGGGCATAGAATTTGCCCATGGCGCCGAGATATGCGCGCTCGCGGCTGGTGGGAGGATGCAGATGTTGTCCAGCCTTGACCTCGCTGGCGCCCTGCTCGCGGCGCGGGACGTCGGTGTCCCAACGCCATTTGCTCTTCGCAATGCCCCAGTGAGCCATAGCGCAGGAAGGATCCTTTGCAAGAACCTGGCGGAAGGTTTGTTCAGCCGTGTCGAACGCGAAGGAATGAAGCAGGGCGATTCCGCGTTCGAAATCTTTTTGAACACCGGGGGAGCACGAGGTTGGGAAGTGAACTGTTCCCAATTGCTCCGCAGTGAGTTCGTGCTGATGATGGCCCTCGTCGGCGAGGCATGGCAGAACTATTATGAGCGCCGTAAAGAGAGCCGTAGCAGTAAGGTAACGAAGCATCTGGTTCACTTCTAACGCAGAAATTGTCAGCAATAAGTTATCGCTGAATGGACTGTAGACACAATCCTACAAAAGACTGTGAGAAATTCATTCGTAACGCAGGGCTTCGATAGGATTCAGTCGTGAGGCTTTTAGCGCGGGGAAGAAGCCGGAGACGACACCGACCATGGAAAGAATGACGAACGAAATTGCCATCACGCCCATGGAGGCGTGCAGGAAAATTGCGCCCTCATGGTCGGCGGTTTTGTAGAACTCGTCGTAGAGCGGCATGGGCGGAATGACCCAGGTGAGCAATTCGGCGACAGCCATGCCGACGAGTCCTCCGACGAAGGTGAGCACGAGAGCTTCGAGCAGGAACTGGACCAGGATGTGACGCGGGCGAGCGCCGATGGCCTTGCGCAGACCGATTTCCCGGGTACGCTCGGTGACGGAGACCAGCATGATGTTCATCACACCGATGCCGCCGACTGCCAGGGTGCAGATGCCGATGAGTCCGAGCACGGCTTGCAGCCCGTAAGAGAAGGCGTTGATCATGCTGCGGTCTTCGATCGTGTCCCACTCGGGCGTGGCCTTGTCGTCCTTGGGATCGAAGTGATGGCGGCGGGCGATGACTTCACGAGCGGCCATCAGGGCTTTCTTGTTCAGCTCGGCAGCGGCGGGCTGAATGATGATCTCGTCGGGGTCGCGAATGTTTTTGAGATCGCGCATCAGGGCGAAAGGGATGAATCCGTTCTCGTTGTCAGGACCTTGATACATCGAATCCTGGATCTTGTTGCGCATGGTGCCGATGACTTCGAAATCAAGTCCGCCGATTTCGACGTGCTGCCCGGCGCCGGGCGCTCCCTGAAAGACTTTCTTCGCCGCCTCGTAACCGAGAATGACGACGCGGCGATGATCGGCGAAATCACTTTCGTCGAAGTAACGTCCCTCGGCGAGTATGAGCTTGCGCATCTGGCCATAGGGCATGTCGACCCCCCGCACCATGATGGATACGACGCGGGTGCCGATCTTAAATCCGAAGTCGCGGTCGATTTCGCCGCTGACCGCACGAACAAGAGGAACTTCGTCGCGGATCGCTTCGACGTCCTCGAGTTCGTACGTCACTTTCTTTCCGGCTCGCTGACCGCCGGCTTGCATGCTGGTTTGTCCAGGCCAGAGGACGATGACGTTGTTTCCCATGTTCAGGAAGGCGTTCAGAACGCATCCGCCGAGGCCTTGGCCGTAGGCGAGCAGAAGCACAACGGAGACCAGGCCCCAGCCAATGCCAAGCATGGTCAGCGCGGAGCGCGTGCGATCGCGCATCAGAGCTTGCCAGCCTTGCGAGATGAGTTCCTTCAGGAACATGGTCTTTGCTCGGCAGCTAACGACTTCTTTGCCACGGATTCACGCGGATCTCACGGATCGGATCTGCAAACCATAAATACTGAAAAGCAAAATCGGCCATAGGTGCGCGGTTGCTGAGCCTACTTTGTTTTTGTCCGCGTTCATCCGTGTAAATCCGTGGCGAATGAAGTTGTTTCCCTATTCGATATGAATGTCTCCGGAGCCGGTGCGGACGCGGAGCAACGGGCCTCCGCCACGGACTTTGCCGTGGACTGATTTGTGAACGTCGCCGATACGGCCCTGCACCGTCATCTCGATCGGAGCACCAACATCCACGCTGCCGGAACTGGTCGAAATATCAGCTTCGAACGCAGCGTTACCGGGCAGTCGCACGTGCACGTTACCCGAGCCGGTACGAATCTCCCAGGTTCCGGTCTGCGTGCCTTCGGCGGTGACGTCGCCGCTGCCGGTCTCCCCGTGGAATCCCCCATTGATGCCGCGTGCGGTGACGTTGCCCGACCCGGTGTGCAGGTCGATGTCACCCGACGCTGTCTCTTCGATTTCGATGTTGCCGCTGCCGGTGCCACCATGAACTGCGCCCGAGATCGAGTGGGCGCGGACGTCTCCGGAGCCAGTCTGCAGATGAATCTCGCCTGTTATGTTCGAGAGCTTCACGTCGCCCGACCCAGTTTGCACGTCAGCGTTACCGCGAGTGCCTTCGAGGATTTGATCACCCGATCCTGTATGCGATCGGATGGTGGTGTCGGCGGGAACGGTGATCTCGTAGTCCACCGAAATGTTGTGATAGTTCACGTAGTCGATGTGAACGCTGTTGCCCGATTGGTGGATGGGCGGATTCTGCTCGATAGCGTGAACATCGTCGTCGCGGCGTCCGCCAAACCAACGGTCGCCAACATAGATTTTGCCGCGAATGAAGATCGAGCCTGAAGAACCGGCGCGCACGGTTACATCACCGGAGTGGGTGAAGACTTCGAGATCGACCGGGCCGCTGACCTGCAGCGTCTTCTCGAAGGTGCCTTGCGGCGTCGAGGCGAATGCGGCGGCGGAGGCGCAAAGGACGACCAGCGCCGCGATCAGTGAAAGGCGGCTGGACAAGTGAGATGAGGAGAGAACTTGATTTTTATTCATAGCGTAATGACTCCACAGGTGTCATGTCCGCGGCGCGCTGGGCAGGATACATGCCTGCGGTCACGGTGATTAACGAAAGGGTGAGGATCGAGAGAACGATGGAGATCGGAGAAATGATCGGATGCGGAACGAAGTCAGGCAGCGGGAGTGCTTCGAGCGCAATGCAGGTTCCCAGGCCGAAGGAAAATCCCAGGATGCCGCTGGCGATGGTCAGCATGGCGGACTCGGCAAAGAACTGGCGGAGAATGTCGCGCTTGGTCGCGCCCATCGCCTTGCGCGTGCCGATCTCCCGCGTGCGCTCGGTGACCGAGACCAGCATGATGTTCATGACACCGATGCCGCCAAGGCAAAGCGTGACGATGGCGACGCAGCCAAAGAATAAAGTGACGACGGCGAAGATTTTTGCCAACTGCTTGGCGCCGTCCATGGTGTCCCAGATGAATAAGGCGTCTTTATCCAGCGGATCGAAGTGACGCACGCGCGCGATGGCGCGCCGAACTTGGAATACGGCTTCCTCGTGTGCTTCAGGGTCAGCGACCTCAAAGACAATGTCGTCGAGATAGCCACGCGTCACACCCGCGCCAGGTTTTTCCGGAGGAGGGAAATCACGCGAAACAGCGGAGTAGGGTGCGAAAAGATAGTCGTTATCCGGACCGCTGTAGTTCGAGTTTTGCTTTTTCTCTTGGAGCACACCGACAACCGAGTACGGAACGCTCTTAACGAGCACTGTCGCGCCGATCGCGGGCTGTCCCGGGAAAAGCTGGCGGTAGGCTTTCGACCCAAGAACGAGGACGCGCCGTCCTTCGCGCTCGTCGTCGTCGGTAATGAGGCGGCCTTCGGAAACCTTGAGTGATCGGAAATCCTGATAAGAGGGCCACATACCGACGATGCCGCGGTTGGCCAGGTTGTACTGGCTCACTTCAGGGATCGTCCGGCGCAATTCCGGGCTGACGTTCTTGATCAGGTAGCACTCGTCGCGGATTAACTCGGCGTCGTCGACGTTGAGATGAATTTCGCGGCCGGCGGCGCGGCCTCCGACCTGAGAACTGGTGCGGCCGCCCCAGACGATGACGAGATCTTTGCCAAGACTTTCCATGTGCTTCTTTTGATCGACGACGAAGCCGCGGCCGAGACCTACGAGCAGGATCACGGAGGCGATGCCCCACACCAGGCCGAACATGGTGAGGAAGGTCCTCATCTTGTGGGCCCGGAAGGTGGCGACGGCTTGTCGAAGAATTTCGGAGAGCGTCATGGTCGCACCAAAAAGTTTGGGTCTTAGGAGACAGGGCTTAGGCTTGGCACCTAATACCTAAAGACCTAAGACCCAATGACTGCCAGTTACTGGAGAACGACCTGATCGCCTTCCTTCAGGCCGCTCAACACCTCAGTCTTGGCGCCGTTTGAGATTCCGATGTTGACGGCAACTTTATCTTTGCCTTCTTTGCCCTTCGGATCGGGAATCTCGACGGAAGCTTTCTTGTCCTTGTCGTAGAGGATCGCGCCTTCCGGAATCTGGAGCACGTTCTTGTGCTCTTCCAGAATGATTTCGGCGTTCGCGGTCATTTCAGCCTTGAGCTCGCCGCCGGGGTTCTGAATGGAGACGCGTACTTCGAAAGTCGTGACGTTATCCTTCTCGACGCCCATCGGAGAAATCTTGGTTACCTTACCGTCGAAGGTCTTGTCTTTGAACGACTCGACCTTGATACGGGCGCGCTGTCCAAGATAGACCTTGCCGATGTCGCTCTCGTCGACCTTGCCCTTGACGTAGACTTCGCTGGTGTCGCCGAGAGTCATGACGAGGGTGGCCGACGAGCCTAAGACGAGAATCGAGCTGACGGCGTCTCCCATTTCGACGTCGCGAGAGAGCACGATGCCGTCGATTGGCGACGTAATGTCCGTGTAGCTGAGCTGTTCTTCGAGCTGCTTCAGATTGGCTTCATCCTGCATTACATTGGCTTGCGACTGCGCGATCTTGGCCTTGAGAACCGTGACCTGCGCCTTGGCGACGTTCTGCTTGTTGAGGGCGAGTTCGTAATTTCTTTGGGCGTCATCCAGCGCGGAGGCAGAAACGACTCCATCTTTGGCCATGCCGATGGCGCGGTCGTAGGCGCGCTTCAACAACGGGACATCCGGACCCTCGGCGTCGACCTTGGCGCGCTCGTAGTCCGCCTGCGAACTTTTCAAGCTTGCTTCCGCAGCTTCCAGTCCGGCCTTCGACTGCTCGACCTGTGCCTCGATTTCGATCTTGTCGAGCTGGGCCAGCAATTGACCCTTCTTCACACGGTCGCCGTACTCGACGTAGAGCTTTTTCACAATGCCGCTGGCCTTGGACTTCACTTCAACCTTGGTGATCGGAGTGACCTTGCCGGTCGCGACTACGCTCTTGGCAAGATCTCCTTTTTCGACCTTGGCGAGCTTGGAGGGATCAATCTTGGTGCCACCGCGGGTAGCGGCGAAGACTCCGCCCGCGATGAGCAGGACGACCACCGTGACGATGCTTCCCCAGATGATTAATCTGCGACGCTTCTTTTTGCCATTAGTGCTGTTACCGTTCACAACGCCTCCTATAGATGTCACCAAGTGGAGATGGGAAGCCATTCCGCCGCCCTCATGGGTTGATACGCGGCCGGAGTTGCTTTTGTTCCGGACTTCTTGATGATGTTCGACCCTGGGTTCAAACTGGACCGGCGGTTGCTAAATCATCTGCCGCCAACAGTTAGACCAGTCGTCTTATAAAAGGATAGCGGATTCGGAGGCGGATTTTTGTGACGGAGCGTACATAAGGCCAGAAAGTTGAAACCGCACGGGCGGCAGAACAGCGCCAGCAACTGTTTTCAAATGTTAGAATTGCGGTTCCATGATCGCCTTTGTGCTGCTCCGGGTGTTTCTGATTCTGCTCCTGGTGGCAGCCAATGCGTTCTTTGCGGCCGCCGAGTTCGCCCTGGTCAGCGTCCGCGATACCCGCATTCAGCAACTGATTGAATCCGGACGCATCGGCGCCCGCATTGTGCAACGCCTCCATCAGCATTTGGATGAGGTGGTGAACGGCGTCCAACTGGGCATCACCATGGTCAGCCTGACCTTAGGCTGGATCGGCGAACCGATGGTTGCCGGATTGGTCGGCAGCCTGCACTTCGTACAGCGGCTCCCCCACGTGGAAATCTACGCCCACGGCATTGCCATCGCCATTGCCTTTACTTTGATCACGTACATGCACGTGATCCTCGGCGAACTGGTGCCGAAGACATTGGCCCTGCAGCGCGCCGAGCAGATTGCCCTCGCCGTGGCGGCGCCGATGGAGGCATTCCTCACGATTACGCGGCCGGTGCTCTTCTTTATGCGGAGATCGGGCGGGCTGGTGCTGCGGATGTTCGGGGCGCAGGCAACGCGGCGGGGCGGGGCGGTGCATTCTCCGGATGAACTGAAGCTGATTGTGACAGCGAGCCGCCAGTTCGGGCAGATCCCAGAATTTCAGGAAGAGATGATCCACAGCGCAATCGAATTGGACAGCATCACGGTACGTGAGGTGATGGTGGCGCGGCCGGACATTTTTTCGCTGCCGTCCGACTTGCAACTCGATGATGCGCTGGTTCGGGTGGTGGAAGGGCAGCATTCGAGGATTCCAGTTTATGATCCGCTGCGAGGGCCGGAGCATATCGTCGGCGTCCTTTATTACAAGGACTTGATGCGGTGGATGCGCCTGCGTTTGAGCAATCTCGGACAGTCGAGCGCGACACGGATTTCGCGGATGCACATTGGGCAGATTATGCACGACGTGGTGGTGGTTCCGGAGACGAAGGTTTTGGCGGAACTGCTGGCGGAGTTCAAGGAGCGGCGCCGACATCTGGCCGTGGTGGTGGACGAATTTGGTTCGACCGCCGGAGTGATTACGGTCGAGGACATTCTGGAGCAGCTGGTCGGCAATATAGAAGATGAATTTGATGTGTCGCCGAGCGAGCCGGCCCTCGAAGATGAGTCCGTGCTGGTGCTGGAAGGGTCGGTCAATATTCGCGACCTGGAAACGGAGTATGGACTGACACTGCCGCGCGACGCTGGATTTGAAACGCTGGCGGGATTTATCCTGGCGCGCCTGCAGCGGATACCGAATCTGCGGGATTCGTTTGAGTACGAGGGGCGTCGATATACCGTGGAAGAACTGGAAGGGCACCGCATCGCGCGCGTGCGGATTGAAAAGACGGCGAAGGTGGAAGGCGAGGCCGAAGTCGCCAAGCAAGGCGGGGACTGAAAATGCGGGGTCTGTGCAGAAACGCCCCGACATGCCACCGGGAGCGCAGGCATGCATCGGATCCTTCGACTCCGTGCGCTCTTTTGAGCGCGCTCCGCTCTGGATGACAACGGTTTATTTCAGAATGATGACGAGCTCGTAACGAGAAATCGAGAACTGAAACCACTTCTCCAACGCGTGCTGTATACCCTCCCCGTCATCTGGCTGGTGGTCAGTCTCGTTTTTCTGATGATCCATCTTGTTCCGGGAGATCCCATTGCGCAGATGCTTGGCGAAGGAGCACCGGCGGCGGACATTGCGGCTACGCGTCACCTCTATGGTTTGGATGCGCCGCTGGGTGAACAATACATTCGATATTGGAAGGGCGTGCTGCACGGCGATCTGGGGCGGTCGATCCGGTACAACCAGACGGTCACGAGGCTGATCGCGCAGCGTTATCCCTACACGCTGCGGCTCACGCTGGCTTCGTTGCTCGTTGCGGTAATTCTTTCGATCCCGGCGGGGGTTCGATCTGCGCGGCGAAGGAATCGATGGGATGACCGGCTGCTCTCCGTTGTCAGCCTGTTCGGATTGTCATTCCCGAATTTCGCGCTCGGTCCGATCCTCATCCTGCTGTTTGCGATCAAGCTCGGCTGGCTGCCGGTTTCCGGTGCGGGATCATTCGCGAACATTGTTCTCCCGGCGCTCACAATGGGAAGCGCACTGGCGGCTATTCTTACGCGGATGGTGCGGACGTCGATGCTGGAAGAGTTGAGCCAGGATTACATCCGCACGGCCCGAGCGAAAGGATTGCCGGAGCGCACGGTTGTATATCGTCACGCGCTGCGTAACGCCATGATCCCGGTACTGACGGTGTTGGGCCTGCAGTTCGGCGCGCTGCTGGCGGGGGCCATCGTGACGGAAAAGATTTTCTCGTGGCCGGGCCTTGGACGTCTCACGATCGACGCGATCTCGAACCGCGATTATTTTCTGGTGCAGGGCTGCATCCTGGCGATTGGGTTGACGTATGTCGCGGTGAACTTTCTGACGGATGTGCTCTACTCGGTGGCGAACCCGAGGATCCGGCAGTGACGGTCCCCGCAAATTGAAAATTTCCATCAACAGCACAGAAGTGGCGATCGGCCTGCTCGCCGCTGCGAGCCTGGGTGTGTTGGCGCTCCGCAAGCGACACTTTGCCAGCAAGGCTGCAACGTGGCCGACGGTCGTGGCCAAGGTTGAGAATGTGTTTTTGGACGTCTCCTCGCGAGGCCCCAATCGCCGAGACGTGACGCACACTGTGCTGGGATACGCCTATTCGGTTGGTGATTCGTACTACTCCGGGCAGATAAGACTCTCGGTGGGTGAGATCAGTCTTGAGTTCGTGGAAAAGGAGATGGTTGGGAAAACGATCTTGGTTCATTTCAACCCGGAGAAGCCTGAGACTTCGATTTTCCTCAAGCACAAGGTGCGGGGGTGGCTGGTTGTCGCAGATCGCAGGATTTCTCTGTGAACTTGGCTGGAATGACCGCCACTCCGCTTCTCTGAAGAGATCAAACCAGTTCAATCACGACGCGCTGGCCTACTAACGCTGCTGCCCGTTGCAGACTCGACAGGGTGATGTCGCGTTTCGGATCGAGAATGCGATCCACCTGAGAACGGCTGGTCTTCAGCAGAAGGGCCATCCGCGCCTTCGAGATTTTCTTTTTCTTCATGGCCTTGGCCAGTTGCCACGCCACGACTTCCTTGACGGCCTGCGCCTGCGCTTCCTCGAAGATATTCTCTTTCTTTAGGAAATCGTCAATGCTCGATCCCAGATTCTTTTTGCTCATCGTTCCAACTCCTTTTGGCGACTGCGTGCCAGAGTTAAGTCATCTCCAGGAGTAGCCCTTGTCTTCTTGATAAATCCGTGCAGGGCCACTAGGCGATTCTGATAAAAGCAGATCAAGACGCGCGACGTGCGCTTGCCAGGCAGATCGGTTCGCACCTCCCACAATCCCTTTCCCATGGGGCGGCACAAAGGCATCCCGACCGGCCAACGCCACTGCGCTCTCAGCAGGTCTTTTCCGATCGCCTGACGCTCTGTTTCGTCCAATCCTCTCAGCCAATCGCGAACCGGTTCGGCTCCGGAATCGTTGCGGAAGAAAACCAATTCAATCTTCCGAGGCGTTGAGTCTGAAGACATGTTCGCAGATATCTGCTATGTCAATGTACCATAAAAGGTACGTAAAAGGTAATGCATTCATTGGGCGGTCGGCGCAACATGGATCGTCTGCAGCCAGGTTTCTGCCAGCTTGGGCCAGGCCGTGACGGGAAGTTCGGTGCGACGCAGGCCGTAGCCGTGTCCGCCTTTGGCATAGAGATGCAGTTCCGCCGGAACGTTCGCATTCTTCAAAGCAAGGAAATAGACGGTGGAATTTTCGACGTGCACAGGATCGTCTTCGGCCTGAACGATAAACGACGGCGGAGTCTGGCTGGTGACGTGGATCTCGGGATTGGGCGCCATGCCTTGTTCCGATAGCGCCAGGTACCCGGGGTAGACGATGACGGCGAAATCGGGGCGGCAGCTTGTTTTGTCCGCGTCATCGACTGGGTCATAGAGGCGCTGATCGAAGTGAGTACTGAGCGCGGCGGAGAGGTGGGCTCCGGCGGAAAATCCCTGGACACCGATGCGAGCGGGATCAATTTGCCACTCTTTCGCGTGAGCGCGCACCATGCCGACGGCGCGTTGGGCGTCCTGCAACGCGGCGGATGATTTGGGATACGGCCCGGAGTTCGGCACGCGATATTTGACGAGAATGCAGGTGATGCCAACCGAATTGAGCCATTCGCAAACCTCGGTGCCTTCGAGATCGATGGCGAGGATCTGATAGCTTCCGCCTGGGAATACGACGACCGCAGCGCCCGTATTCTTCGTTTTCGGCGCATAAACCGTAAGCGTTGGCACAGACACGTTTCCTAAGCGGATGACCGGTTTGCCCTCGACTACACGGTCCTTGGTGGTCGTCGTGTTGACTTCGGGGGGAGAGTTCGGCTGAGCCCCGGGTGCGCCGTGGGGCCAGAGGTTCAGCGTCACATTTCCTGGAGGGGGCTGCCAGGCGGGTTGCTGCGCGAACGAAGTGGCGGAAAGAAGAAGGGCAATTGAAACGAAGGGCAAACATTTCGTCATAGAGGAAGCCTTTGTTTGAATCGCAGCCATGATGCCAGCCTCGGAAGTTGAAGCGCAAGGGAATCGTCTAACGCTAGACCGCGGATCGGCTGTTGACCTCATATATACAATATATGTAAACTATATATACATTATCCAAGGAGCAGGTTTATGGCTGTAACGATGACCTCTATCCGTCTCGACACTGATTTGGCCGATGAAGCCGTGAAGGTTCTCGGCGCGAAATCGAGGACTGAAGCGGTTCACGTGGCGCTTCGTGAAATCGTTGCCCTGAAGCGTTTTAAGGAATTGATGAAGAAGAACGCAGGCAAGCTCAAGTTTGCGGGCTCCGATGAGTGAATTCATCCTCTTCGATACATCGATCCTGGTCGATGATCTTCGAACCGGACGCCACCAAGGACGAATACAATCTCTATCGGGACTGATCCGAACCTCTTCTGTTGTGCTGGCCGAACTGTGGCGAGGCGCCACGAAGAAGAGCGAGCGCGAGTTCTTAAGAGCGCTAGCAAGAAATCACCCGATCTTCACTCCGACTGAAAAAATTTGGATGGAGTCAAGCCAGATCTTGGCAACAATCCGCGCCGCTCAAGGGTTTACGCCTGAAAAGCTGCGGGATTTGCATTTCGATGTGTTAATCGCGCTCACCGCACGTTCCCACGGTGCTCGCCTGATCACCAGCAACCGGTCCGACTTTGAGTTGATTAATCGTTATCGGAAAATCCGACTTGAGATATGGTAATTGAGTCGAATTCATGTCTACGGCTGCCATCACGTTTCGACGACGAGTTGCAGGAAACGCCCGGCACAATCCGCTGGCGGCGATTGGCGTCGTGCTGGTTCTCGTGTTTGTAATGTTCGCGGTGTTTGCTCCATGGATTGCGCCGCAGGATCCGGCTGCGATCGATTTGCCGACCCGCCTGGACGCGCCCTCGCATGCACATTGGTTTGGCACCGACGAACTGGGTCGCGACATCTTTTCGCGCGTCATCTGGGGTGCGCGGATATCTATGCTCGTTGGCAGTTGTGTCGTGCTGACATCGCTTGCACTGGGACTGATCATCGGCTCGATTGCCGGATATTACGGCGGAGGCATCGATCGCTTCGTCAACGTCGTGCTGATGAATGCGTTTCTGTCGTTTCCAGGAATCCTGATTGCGATTGCGTTTGTGGCGTTTCGCGGGCCCGGAATTTTGAATCTGGTGATCGCGCTGTCACTCGGCGGGTGGGTGGGTTACGCCCGTCTGGTGCGTGGACAAGTGCTCGCGGCGCGCGAACGCGAATTCGTCGAAGCGGCGCGGGCGCTGGGCGCCAGCGATCTGCGCATTGTTGTCCGGCACATTCTTCCCAACATTATTCAACCGGTAATCGTGCAGGCGGCGATCGGCATGGCCGGAGCCATTCTTGCAGAAGCGACGATGAGCTTTCTCGGGCTGGGCGTGCCTCCACCAACGGCGAGTTGGGGAGCCATGCTCAATGACGGACGAGCGCATTTGTTCGATGCTCCCCACCTGGTGCTTTTCCCCGCGCTTGCGGTGATGCTCGCGGTGCTGAGCTTTAATTTCATCGGGGACGCGCTGCGCGACTATCTCGATCCGCGTTCACGGATTGAGGCCGGGCTCTAGTTGTCTCGTTCCTCTCTCCGCATGCCATTGCGCTAAATCCAAAATCATCACCACGAAGGGCACGAAGTATCACGAAGAGTGTACTTCCGACTATTCAACGCTAAGTCCTTTTGTCTCAGCCTGACAAATTTTCCGCAACATTTCTTTACACGTTGTGTTTTCTCAGCCGTGGCCACAATAAAGAACTGAATTTGAAGGATCGGACGAATTTAGGAATTACGGAGACATCCCCATGAAGAGCACTCTCAAGATCACGTTTCTCGGCACCGCGCTCACGCTGCTTGCGCTGCCGGTTGTGGCACAGAACGCACCAGCTACTCCGTCAACACCAGTGACGGCGCAAAGCATTCAAGGCCGGAAAGAAAACCAGCAGGACCGCATCGCGCAGGGCGTGGATAGCGGACAACTGACGGCCGGCGAAACGACCAACCTGGAAAAGAAAGAAGCCGACATCAACAAAGAAGAGCACGCGATGTCGAACGAGAATGGCGGCAAGCTGACCACCGGCGACAAGCAGCTTATCAACAAGCAGCAGAATCAGCTCTCGAATCAGATTTACCAGGACAAGCACAATTCCGCGGTGCAGAACACGAATCCGACGAGCGAAGTGGGCAAGCGGGAAGAGAATCAGCAGGACCGGATCGGGCAGGGAATCAAAAGCGGACAGCTGACGGCCGGTGAAGCCGCGCATCTTGAGAACAACGAATCGAAGATCAACAACGAAGTGCGCAACGATCGCGCTGCCAACGGCGGCAAATTGACCTCGGGGGAAAAGAAGCAGGTCAATAAGCAATTAAATCGGCAGTCGCGCCAGATCTATCGCGACAAGCACAACGGGCGCCGCCAGTAACGACTTTCACCAAGGGCAAAAAAAGAACACCACAGAATAGTCCCTACATGCCCCCGGGCCGACCGGGGGCTTTTTTATTTTCGAGCGCGGAGTCGCGAGCAGTAAGCGAATCCGGGTTGCTCGTCACTCACGGCTCGCTGCTCCTCCTTTCCTGGTCGTAACCCGTTGATGCTGCAGGCTATACAAATCTTGACATACATCGCAAATTGCAATATAACTATTTCGATTTGAAATGCGGCTTGAGGCGGCTATGAAGCTGGGAGAGAAAATCCGGTACCTGCGCGAGGTGGAAGGATCGCTTCGCGGCCTGGGGCGGGCCATGACGCAGCAAGAGTTGGTGCGCGCGATTCGCGACGAGATGGGCAAAGGCAACAGCATCAGCCAGTCGTATCTCTCGCAGATTGAAAATGGAGCGCGGCCGCATATGACGCAGTCCTCGCGAGCGCTCCTGGCGAAGTTTTTCAAGGTGCATCCGGGCTTTCTCGTGGACGATCCGGAGGGCTATCACACGGAGCTGACTTCGGACTTGCGGACGACGGAAGGGCAGATTGATGTTTGGCTGCTGCAAGGCTCCGAGAAGTTTGCGAGTGATCCGGAAGTGAGCGACGTCCTGATCAAGGCGGCGCGGGAAAAAGATACGCGGCGCTGCCTGTTGTTGCTCGGTGCAATTCTCGACACGCCGGGCCTGGCGGACCGGCTGCTCGATGCATTACGTCCGGAGTTGGCGCACGCGGGCAACCATCGGCACGCGGCGAGTGGGGAAGGGAGGCGAATCCGATGACCTGGTCTGATTTCTATTTGATCTGTTTCGCAGTCGGCTTTTGCTTCAGCTTCTTTTCGTTCTTGTTCGGCGGATCGCGTTTTGGGCGGTTGCATCTGCCGCATTTTCATGGGCACGTAGCGCATTTGCCGGCGGCGCATGGTCCGGTTGGTCATGCTCCCGCGGCAGGCGGGCACGCGCCCGTTGCGAATGGGACGGACTCGACTGGAGTGGACCGGCAGCATGGTTCCAGTGTGTCGCCGCTAAACCCTCCAGTGTTGGCGGCATTTTTGGCGTGGTTTGGAGGGACGGGTTATTTGCTGACGCGCTTTTCAGCCGTTTGGGTCGGTATGGGATTGATGCTGTCGGTGATCAGCGGCCTGGTCGGTGGAGGAATTATTTTCCTGTTCCTCAGCAAGGTGCTGATGTCCGACGAAGAGAGCCTTGATCCGGCTGACTTTGAAATGGTCGGGGTTCTGGGCAAGCTGTCGGTGCCGATTCGCGAAGGCGGGACCGGCGAGTTGATCTACTCGCAGATGGGAACTCGGCGCGTGTGTGGGGCGCGCAGCGAAGAGGGGGTTGTGATTCCGAAAGGGACCGAGGTTGTGGTCACGCGCTACGAAAAGGGAATTGCGTACGTCCGGTTGTGGGAAGAGATGGCGAACGAGTAAGAGAGACGCGCGCGAGTAAATCAGGACCGAACTAGCCAAAAGGATCCGACCGTGGAAACGAGCAGCTTACAAAACGACGTGCTGGCGGTGGAGACGCATGCAGGGCGCGTTTGGAGCCTGCTCATTCTCCCGGTTCTGATTGTCCCGGTAGTGTCGGTGTTTGTTTATCCGACGGCGCCGGCGCGGTTTGCCATGGTGCTTACGGCCCTGGTGGCAACTGGCGCGCTGGGCCTGGTGCTGAGCGGATTTCAATACCGTTTCTTGCGTCACGGAGTGGAGGTCAGCACGTTAGGAATCCCGCTGCGCACGATTCCGCGGCAGCAGATTGTGAGCTATTCGATTGAGTCGTGGGGACTACCGCGCGGTTATGGAATTCGCGGCATCGGCAGCAGCCGGGCGTATGTCTGGGGAAACAAGGTGGTACACATCAAGACGACGAACGGCGACGTTTACCTGGGGCACAGCGATCCGGAAAAAATCGTCTGGGACTTGAATCAGGTGACGGGCTTTGTGACGAACGGGGAGGGAAGCGCGATGACGAGCAAGACTGCCGAATTTTCACAAAAGGAATCTTCCGGCCGCGGTTGGCACAAGGCGTTGATCGGGCTGATGTGGGTGGCGTTCGTGAGCACAGCGCTGAATTACCGGAATGCGTGGGATCAATTGCCGGCGCGGGTGGCGGTGCACTTCGACGCGAACTGGCAACCGAATGGATACACATCGAAAGAGGGCGCGGTGGAGTTGGGACTCGGAATCATGGCGGTCCTGCTGGTGTTGTTTACGGTGGCGGGTTTGATCGCGAGTGCGCAGAAGCCGAGCGCGTTCTGGCCGATGCTGGTGGTCTTTTATGTGGTGTTGGGTTTTTGTTGGTACGGGAACTACTCGATCATCAAGTTTAGTTTGAACGCGCAGCCGACCCATTCCGAGTTAGTGGGTCCGGGAAATTAGTTCTCAGTTGTCAGTTCTCAGTTCTCAAGAGAGAAGAATCAGCAAGAACTTGACTGAGAACTCGCAATTGAGGGCTGAGGTCTTTCAGAGGAGGCGTTATGTTTGACGGAGTAGGACTATCGCACATGGCCGTGATCTGGATCTTTTGCGGACTTGCCGTCATGGTCATTCTTTTCCTGATCCGCGGAATCGCCGGCGTTTACCGAAAAGCCGGTCCGCATGAGGCGCTGATCGTCTATGGCGTTGGGGGAACGCGTGTTGTCAAGGGCCACGGCACAATCGTGATGCCTATGTTCCAGATTTGTCGCGAACTCTCGCTCGAACTGATGTCGTTCGACGTGGCTCCGCAGCAGGATCTCTACACGAAGCAGGGCGTGGCCGTAACCGTTGAAGCCGTGGCGCAGATCAAGGTGAAGTCGGACACGGAATCGATTCTGACGGCGTCGGAACAGTTCCTGACAAAAAGCGATGACGAACGCCAGGGGCTGATCCGGTTGGTGATGGAAGGCCATCTGCGCGGCATCATCGGGCAATTGACGGTGGAAGAAATCGTCAAGCAGCCCGAGATGGTTTCTGACCGCATGCGAGGCACGTGCGCCGACGACATGAACAAGATGGGGCTGGAAGTCATCTCCTTCACGATCAAGGAAGTTCGGGACAAGAACGAGTACATCACGAACATGGGGCGTCCCGATGTGGCGCGCATCAAGCGTGATGCAGATGTGGCCGCTGCAGAAGCCGACCGCGATACAGCCATCAAGCGCGCGCTGGCAACTCGGGAGTCTGCGGTCGCGAAAGCGCAGGCCGATCAGGAGCGAGTGCTGGCAGAGACGTTGTCCTTGGCGAAGCAGGCGGAAGCGCAACGCGATCTCGAGGTGAAGAAAGCGCAGTTTCTCGAAGTCACGAAGCGGCAGCAGGCGCAGGCCGACAAGGCGTACGACATACAGACCAACATCATGCAGCAGCAGGTCATCGCCGAGCAGGTGAAGGTGCAGCAGATCGAAAAAGAGCAACAGGTCAAGGTGCAGGAAGCTGAAATCAATCGCCGTGAGAAAGAACTGATCGCGACGGTGCTGAAAGGGGCGGAGATCGAGCGTCAGCGGATTGAAACGCTCGCTGCCGCCGAGAAGCAACGCTTGATTGCGGAGGCCGAGGGACAGGCTTCTTCGATTCGCGCACAGGGTGAAGCCGAAGCCGAGATCATCTTCAAGAAAGGCGAGGCCGAAGCCAAGGCGATGAACGTGAAGGCCGAGGCGTATCAGGAGTACAACCAGGCGGCCGTGATCGACAAGCTGTTCACGGGCATGCCAGAGATCGTGAGGGCGCTGGCAGCTCCCCTGGCCAACGTCGACAAGATCACGATCGTCTCGACAGGAAACGGCGATTCTTCGGGCATGAACAAGATTACCGGGGACATCACCAAGATTGCGGCACAGGTGCCGGCATTGTTTGAAACGTTGTCTGGCATGCCGCTGGGCGAGTTGTTGGGCAAGGTACGGCAGATCGGCGACAAAAGCCTGAAACCGGGCGATGCGCCGAAAGCCTAGCGAGGGGTGCGGGAACGGGCCGGGGCTCGTTCCCGCTTGGTTCAGGGATCCGGCCTTGATTTTCTCGCCAGTTCCGGATGGAACGTGAAAGAGCTTCAGGAGTTCGGTTATGACAGGCAAATCAAAGCACGCAGGATTAGGAATTGCGCTAGGAGCGGCTCTAGGCGCGGTGTTTGGAGTGGTCGCCGGACACGTCGGAGCCTGGCTGGCAATTGGAGTTGCAATCGGGATGGTGCTGGGCGCATCGATCCGCCAGAAAAGGCCGGAATGTCCGCAGTGCGCGGAGATGCATCAGTCGCATGCGGCCTTGCAGCAGAGGAGGACGTCGTGACGACGAACGAAGGGCTGGAGCCGTCATGCGCAGAATTGTTTTCGGGAATCAGTCTGGCTCGAGGAGCATTTTTCGAGCGCGCCTGATTTTACAAATGGATGGATGTAAGGAAGCGCGCCAAACGCGCGATTTGTTCGCCCGCAGAGAACGCGGGCGATTCGCGCGGCGCGCCCAGATCCTTCGGCGACGAAAGATATCGCCTCAGGATGACAATAGAAAATCAACGAAGGGGGTTCACCATGGCATTACTTGAGCGCGTTTCCACGTTGGTCCGGGCCAATCTCAACGACCTGATCGATAAGGCCGAAGATCCGGAAAAGATGATCAAGCAGGTGATTCTCGACATGCAGAACCAGCTTCTGCAGGTCAAAACGCAGGTCGCGATTGCGATCGCCGACCAGCACTTGCTTGAGAAAAAGCAGAAAGAAAACGAAGAGAAAGTCGCCGAATGGATGCGCAAAGCCGAGCTTGCGGTCGACAAGAAAGCAGACGACCTGGCGCGAGCTTCGCTGCTGCGCGTGGAAAGTTATCGTGAGTTGAGCGAAAACTTTACGCAGCAGGTATCGGACCAGAAGGCGCAAGTCGAAAACCTGAAGTCTGCCCTGAGGCAACTGGAGCAGAAGCTGACCGAGGCGCAGGCCAAGGCGGATGTGCTGATTGCGCAGCATCGCCGCGCAAGGGCTGTGGGCAAGGCCAGCGATGCCCGCATGGCGTCGGGTGACGGGTCCAAGGCCGCGGCGTTTGACCGCATGAAACGCAAGGTGGCGCATTCGGAAGCCGTAAGCCAGGCCAAGTCGGAGATCGCGTCGGACAACATCGAGGACCGACTGGCCGCGCTCGAAAAAGAAGACCGCATTGAGCAATTGCTGGCGGAGCTGAAAAGCAAGCGCGGGGCATAAGAAAACGCGGTTCGGTTCAGCCGAACGCTTCGCTTGGGCGGATCGAATCGGCGCGCTCTATCAACAGTGCATTCAAAGGGAGGAAAGTGTGCTTCATCGTAAATTCAATCGTCTAATTCAAATTGGCCTGCTCATGTTGGCGGGCGGGCTAATCCTGCATAACTGGGTACACGGGCGCTATACGGAATTCGCCGGCGGCTTTCTGATCGGGATGTCGATAGTGTTCATGATCGCCGGAGTCGTGGGTCGATCGCGAAGACTGACGAACTGACTGATTGAACCGGGCATGCGACTCGCGAATTCCAGGTCGCCGCCGGAATTTTATCGGCGGGTTCAGGCAGGCTTGGTCCAGTCTTCCAACTTCAGACGCTTGACCCGGTGGAATACCCGATCGTGGCTCACAAGGGTGGCGCCAAGGGCGAGAGCATGCGCGGCAATCATCATGTCAAGACTGCCCATTGGCGTGCCCGAATCCTCCAAGGAACTGCGCAGCGCGGCATAGAATCGAGCGGCAACAGAATCCCACGCCAGTATTTCAACGCGCAGCAGAAATTCCTCGACCGCCAACTGTAGGCTGCCGGCCTGGGGCTTGCGGGCAACGCCGAACCGCAGTTCTGCCTCGGTCACTACCGAAATACCCACTTCCGACATAGGGGTTCGTCGGAGAACCTCCCGCACGTGCGGAACATTCCCTTTGATGACATGGCTGGCCATGTTTGTGTCCAGCAAGTAGCGAAGAGGCATTACAAGAGCTTTCGCTTTTGCGGGGCAGCGTCACGCCGGTTCGAAAGGAAATCCTCGGGAATCTCGATCTTCTCAGTTAAGTCGAAGAAGTCTTCCCACGAATCAGGGCGGCGCGACAAGATGACATCTCCAGTCGCGGGATCACGACGCACATAGACTTCGGAGCCGGAGAACCGGAAGTTGGCAGGCAGCCGAACAGCCTGGCTGCGTCCGTTACGGAAAAGTTTGGCAGTTTGCGACATTAATCCTCCGGTCGATACCAGAGTATATCACATGATATCGACCGTCGTATATATCACGTCATTTCCACCGGGAGCACGGGCGTTCCGATGCTTGCAAAAATGCGATGAGATACGTGTCTCTACAGCAAATCCCGGCGGCTTTGGGTTTGAAAAATGGTATATCTGGTTTAGGCGTCCCTTCGGACTTCGACCTGACAGTAAAGGCTAGACTGCTCTCTCCCTTACATCCATTGACGGCCCTGCCCGCATCTCTCTATTCTCATAAGGATCTCAATCGAAGGAAGGTACATGAAGAAGCTTGTCCTGATCGTGCTGGCGCTGGAACTCGCGGTGTGTGGCTGCGGGAATAATACGCGGTTAACTACGGTGACCACGAGCACGAGCGGTAATTGGGAAGCCCAGATGATCGGCGGAATGGGACCCGGTCTGAATTTCGTGACGTCTTTCAACGTGACCAGCACCACGGGCTTTACTCCGCAGCCACTGGACATTACCGGCTTCGGATTCTTTAACGAAGGGGCGTGCTTTGCTACCGGCAACGATGCTGAGACGGAAACCGGTACCGCGACGCTGAACACTGCGGGCTCGGGGGCGGTGACGGGTGGTTTAACCTATACAGTGACTTCAACGACGATCCCGGGAAACGTCCTGACCCTGACGAGCGTAGATGGCCTCACCGGCACCTCCAACGGCACCACCTCCACTGCCGGCACTTTGAGCAACGGAATTGTTGTGGGGACGTGGAAGCTGGCCAGCAGCAGTAATTCGTCTTGCAACGCCGCGGGAACGTTCATCATGTGCCAAGGCACCAGCACTTGTACACCTCCATAAG
>Ga0209624_10000878_pt1 | contig 25354 bp, 21 predicted proteins | sample JacPinW_OM2H0_O1_FD_188565 | JGI IMG/M metagenome (GOLD analysis project Ga0209624, IMG submission 188565) | Forest soil microbial communities from Algoma, Ontario, Canada - Jack Pine, Ontario site 1_JW_OM2H0_O1 (SPAdes) (version 2) | ecosystem: Environmental > Terrestrial > Soil > Boreal...
GTGCTGGCGTGGAGTTGCCGGCGGGGAGTCTCGCCATGACGCAGCTCCTCGATGAAATCAGGACGATGATCGCCGAGCGCGGGCCGATCACGGTCGAGCAATACATGCAACTCGCGCTCGCCCATCCTGATCTCGGCTACTACATGAACCGGGACCCATTCGGCGCAACGGGTGATTTCACCACCGCGCCGGAGATATCCCAGATGTTCGGCGAGCTGATCGGGCTTTGGGCGGCTGAAGTGTGGTCGAGCATGGGCTCGCCCGATCCGGTGCGCCTTATCGAGCTCGGCCCTGGGCGAGGCACTCTGATGAGCGATGCGCTCCGCGCCGCTCGCATTGTTCCGGCCTTCCGCAACGCGCTGGACGTCCGGCTCGTTGAGACCAGCCCGGCTCTGGCGGCGATGCAGCACGAACTGCTTGTCGATTCGGGGGTTGCAGTGTCTTGGGCGCAGACGCTCAAGGAGGTTCCGGACGGGCCGGCGATCGTGATCGGCAACGAGTTTCTCGACGCCCTGCCCGTGCGCCAGTTCGTGCGCGTGAACGGCCAGTGGCGCGAACGCACGGTGCGTGTGAACGGGGACGGCGCTCTCGTCTTTACCGTCGCCGACAAGGCCGAGCCCTATATCAGAGCGAATGCCGCAAACGGCGAAATCCTCGAAGTGAACCCTTCCGCGCATCGGCTGATGTTTGAACTCGGCGCTCGCGTCGCGAAGCAAGGCGGGGCGGCGCTGCTGATCGATTATGGCCATGTGGTCACCCAGTTTGGCGACACGCTCCAGGCTCTGCGCGCTCACCGCTATATCGATCCTCTCGTTGCGCCCGGCGAGTGCGACCTGACCGCCCATGTCGATTTCGCAGCTATGGCCCGTAGCGCGAGCGCAGCCGGCGCAGCGGTCTATGGGCCGATCGACCAAGGCGATTTCCTTCGCGGCATCGGCATCGATTTGAGGACAAGGGCGCTTGCCGAGCGGGCCACTCTTGACCACGCAGAGGAATTCGAGCGGGCGCGGGCGCGGCTGGTGGGCAAGGGCCAGGGCGAAATGGGCGCTCTCTTCAAGACACTGGCGGTCGCCGACCGTAGGCTGCGCCCGCCCCCCGGGTTCCAAACGGCAAGCGCCAAACCCGCATGAGCGCGGCTCAATTCCTGACCGCGGAGTCGCTCCGGATTCCTGGCGTCGCGCATGGTTTTTTCACCCGTCTCGGCGGGGTTTCGCAAGGTGTCTACGCATCGCTGAACGGTGGCGTCGGCTCGCGAGACACGCCGCAGGCGGTGACCGAGAACCGCGCCCGGATCGCAGTCGGGCTCGGAGCGGCGCCGGAGCGTCTCGCCGTGCCGTTCCAGATTCACTCGCCCCACGCCGTCGCCATAACCGAGCTTTGGCCGGAAAGCGCGCGCCCCCGGTGCGATGCGCTTGTGACGGCCACCCCCGGCCTGGCGCTTGGCGTGACTGGCGCTGATTGCGGCATGATCCTGTTCGCCGACCAGCGCGCGCGCGTCATCGGAGCGGCGCATGCGGGCTGGAAAGGCGCGCTGACGGGGGTGGTCGAAGCGACCGTGACGGCGATGGAGCGGCTTGGCGCCAAGCGCAGCGACATCATCGCCGCGCTCGGACCCTGCATCGGCCATGATTCCTACGAAGTTGGTCCAGAGTTCCTCGCCGCCTTCGAAGGCGCGGGCGACGATACCGCGCGCTACTTCGCCCCAAGCCGAAGGGCAGGCCATTCGATGTTCGACCTCAACGCTTATATCGCCGAACGCGCCGAGCGCGCGCGCGTCGGAGGCTTCGAGGATCTTCGCCTCGACACCTACGCCGACGAGCGCCGCTTCTTCAGCTATCGCCGAGCCACCCACCGCAAGGAGCCGGACTATGGCCGGCTCCTGTCGGTCATCGTCATGAATTGAGCCGCCGGACGCGACTTCCGGCTGCTTGACAGGCTGTCTGCGCGCGACCAATTAGGGCGCAATCCGTTGTTTGACGATCGGCGGCCGGTCGAAGCGCGCCCTGAAGGAATTCCGCATGTTCATTCCGGCCTTGGCGAACCTGCTCGTCGAGGCGCGGGCGTGAGCGATCGGCGACTCCGCCACGCAGACAGCGGCGCCTTTCGACATGCGATGGGAGCCCTCTCCTCGGGGGTCGCGATCATCGCCTGCGGAGAGGACGAAGCGCGCGCCGGCTGCACGGCCACTTCGCTTGCGTCGCTGTCGCTGGCGCCGCCGACGCTCCTCGTGTGCCTCGCGCGCTCGTCCTCGACGCTCGCCAGATTGCGCGAGGCGCGCGCATTCTCGATCAGCCTGCTTGCCGCGCGCCATCAGGCGCTCGCCCATCGCTTCAGTGGACACAGCGGCGTGCAGGGACCCCGGCGGTTCGACTTGGCGCAATGGACCACGCTCTCGACCGGCGCCCCGATCCTCGCCGATGCGATCGCAGCTTTCGATTGCCTGGTCGAGGAAGTGATCGAGCGCCATTCCCATGCGATCGTCCTCGGCGCCGTCGTCAGCCTCAAGGAGGGCGCCGCCGAACCCGTCCTCATCCGCCGCCACGGCGAGTACGCGCCGCTCATTTGAGACACGCCCTCCCGACTCGGTAACGCGACGCTCTCGGCCCAGCTGCCAAGCCAATAAACGCGAGTAAATCGCTCGTAAGTGCTAGTAAATCAGCTAGCGTTTACTAGCGTTTATTTTTTCGAATCGAGCCTTTTCAATGGGTTATGAGCGATTCAAATAAAGCAAAATCTTTCTCATGTCACACTGTATCTCAAATATCACAACCGCATCGTCTCCTCTGTCTCAGGCGACGACTTTCCCAGCGGCCGTCCAGGGTCACTTTCCGGCCAGTGGAACGACCATAGCACACGATTTGTTTTTTTCCAAATGAAATCCTGACGAACGGATTATTGCCGAACGTGTCCTGCTGAAATTCGCCACCCGAGGCCAGAGATCAAAGCGCCCGTGCGCCCTCTAGGTAGTTCCAACCTTGCAATTGCCGAGGCTCGGGCGCTGAGCGTCACGCCTCCGCGATGACGTGAAAGAACGAGCCCGTTACTCGACCCCTTCGCGAGCCTGACGGCGCTTCCGCGGCGCCGTAGACGTCACGAACAAAGGCGAAGGGGTCGTCGCCGCCGCTCGCGACGATCGTCGCATAGTGGAACTCATGGCCGCGGAGGACCAACCCTGCGGTCCCAAGGGCGCAGTCGGACGCGAGGCGGGCCTCGCGATAGCCGAGCGTCATCCGGCGTTTCTCGAAACTCGTTTCGACGCTGAGGAGGCCCGCCATCGGATGAGCGACGCCTGAGGCGTCGATCAGGCTTTCGCCCAGCGCCATATAGCCCCCACACTCGCCGTGCACCGGACGCGTCTCGGCGAAGCGACCTAAGCCGTCGCGAAAGCGCTCCGCCGAGGCCAATTGTCCCGCATGCAGTTCCGGATAGCCGCCGGGAAGCCAGCACAGGTCGCAATCCAAAGGCGGCGGCTCATCGGCGAGTGGCGAGAATGGGACGATCTCGGCCCCGGCCGCTCGCCAGCCTTGCACGAGATGCGGATAGATGAACGAGAACGCCGCGTCGCGCGCAAGCGCAATGCGCTGCCCCGGCGGCCGCACCGCGACGGGGGCTCGCGCACGCAAGGCGCAATCGACGGCGCCGGCCAATGCGAGAACCCGTCCGCAATCGACATGCGTCTCAATGAAATCGGCGATTGTCTCGAGCCGCGCCTCGAGCGCCTCCGTCTCGCCCGCCTGCACCAGGCCCAGATGTCGCTCAGGCAGCGTGACATTCTCGTTGCGCGGCAGCGCGCCCACGACGGATATGCCCATCGCCTCGATCGCCTCGACGACAAGGCGGCGATGGCGCTCGCTGCCAATGCGATTGACGATCACGGCGGAGATCTTGAGCCGCTCGTCATAGGCCGCGCAGCCCTTGACGATCGCCGCCGCCGACTGGGCTTGACCCGATACGTCAATGACCAGCAGGACCGGCATGCCGAGCGCCGCCGCCACGTCGGCCGATGCGCCCGCGCGCCCACCATCAGCCGGAACGCCGTCGAAGAGACCCATCGAGGCTTCGCACAGCGCGAGTGCGCTTTCGTTCGCCGTCCGCGCCGCGAGCGCGGCCAGAAGTTTGGGCGCCATCGCCCAGGAATCGAGATTGATGCCCTCCCGCCCGGACGCTGCGGCATGGAAGGCCGGGTCGATATAATCGGGGCCGGACTTGAGGCCGACGACGTCGACGCCGCGGCGCCTAAACGCGCGCAGAAGACCGAGCGTCACCGTCGTCTTGCCGCTGCCGGAGCGGGGAGCAGCGATCATGAGTCCGCGGGTCATCGCGCGGAGCCTGGAGTTGCATGCGTTCCAGCGCGCTGACCCTCATCCGGCGCCCATAGCCCGTCCGGAAGGACGGGCGTCCTTCCGGACGCCCTATCGGGCCACCCCCGGGTCAAAAGCCCGGGGGGAGAAGGGGTGAACCGCGCCACAGCGCCCCCTCTCCCTCTGGGGCGTTCGGAAGAACGCCTGTCTCTCGACGGGCGCTGGGGAGAGGGCCGGGGTGAGGGAGACCAGAGACTGAGCCGAATCACAGCCCGCTCTAGGCACAGCCGATGACGCGCGCTAGGCCAGCGGCCATGAGCGACCCAGAACAGGCGACGCCGCTCAAGCGCGGCTGGACGACAGGCGCCTGTGCAACGGGCGCGGCCCGCGCCGCGTTCGAAGCGCTGCTGACCGGACAGTTTCCGGATCCGATTCCCGTCGCGTTGCCGAAAGGCTTGAGGCCCGAATTCGCCCTCGCCACGCACGAGCTCGGCGCGGATTTCGCCCGCGCGGGGATCATCAAGGACGCGGGCGACGATCCCGACGTCACGCACGGCGCGCTGGTCATCGCAACCGTGCGCCTTGCACCGCTCGACGCCGGCGTGACCTTCCAGGCTGGCGAAGGCGTGGGCATAGTGACCCGGCCCGGCCTGCCGCTCCCGGTAGGTGAACCGGCGATCAATCCCGCGCCGCGCGCGATGATCCGCGCCAATCTTGAAGAGGTCGCCGCGAGGCTCGACGCCAGCGTCGACGCGATCGTCGAAATCTCTGTGCCCGGCGGCGAGAGGATCGCCAAGCGCACTGCCAATGGGCGCCTCGGCATCATTGGCGGCCTGTCGATCCTGGGCACGACCGGAATCGTCATTCCCTATTCGTGCTCGGCCTGGATCCACTCGATCCACCGTGGCGTGGATGTCGCGCGCGCCAGCGGATGCGCCCACATCGGCGCCGCGACCGGCGAAACCTCGGAGGCCGCGATTCGCGCGCTTTACGGCCTGCCCGATCATGCGCTGATCGAGATGGGCGATTTCGTCGGCGGCCTGTTGAAATATCTGCGCGAACACCCTGTCCAGCGGCTCACCATCGCCGGCGGTCCCGCGAAGATGACCAAGCTCGCCGAGGGCAAGCTCGATTTGCATTCGAAGCGCGGCACAGTCGACCTCGCGGCGCTTGGCGAGCGCGTCGCGCTTGCGGGCGGCACGCTGGCGTTGGTCGAAGCGGTTCGCGGCGCGAACAGCGGCCTGCACGCGTTCGAACTCGCTCAACCCGCTGGCTTTGATCTGCCGGCGATCGTCGCCGACGGCGCATGGGCGACCGCCGCGCGCGTCCTCGCCGGCCAGCCGAGCGAACTCGAAACCGTCATCGTCGGCCGCGACGGGCGTGTGCTTGCCAGCAGCGGGTTTCGAAGAGTTTAGCGCCGCACCCTCATCCGGCGGCCTTCGCCCGCCACCTTCTCCCGAAGGGAGAAGGGAAGCCGCGCTCCGTCTTCCGGGAGCGTGCCTTCTCCCTCGGGGGGGAGGTGGCGCCCCAGGGCGTTCGGAAGAACGCCCGTCTCGCGACGGGCTACGGCGCCGGATGAGGGGCCGGGATGACCGCCTCATTCGCCCTGCTCCGGCGAGCTGCCGCCCCGAAACCGGCGCCCGTAATCCGCGTTGTAGAGTTCGCTCTCGCGAAAGTCCTCGGACCCGAGCACGGGCCCTACGAGGATGAGCGCAGTGCGTTCGATCGGCGTCTCGCGTAGCGCGCCCACGATTTCGCCGAGCGTTGCGCGCACGATGCGCTCGTCGGGCCAAGACGCGCGAGCGACGACCGCCGCTGGACAATCGGGCCCATAGAACGGGGTGAGTTCGGCGACCACATCCTTAAGCGCATGGATCGAGAGGTGGATCGCGAGCGTTGCGCCGGTCGCGGCGAAATTGGCGAGCGTCTCGCGCTCGGGCAGCGGCGAGGCGCGGCCCGACGTGCGCGTCAGCACGAGCGATTGTGCGAGGCCCGGCAAAGTCAGTTCGCGCTCGAGCGCTGCCGCGGCAGAGGCGAAAGCGGGCACGCCGGGCGTGACCGTGTAAGCCACCCCTGCCCGCTTCAAGCGGCGCAGTTGCTCGCCCATTGCGCTCCAGATCGAGAGGTCGCCCGAATGGAGGCGGGCGACGTCCTCGCCGCCCGCGGTCGCTTCGACGCAAAGCTTGACGATCGCGTCGAGATCGAGCGGCGCCGTGTCGACGATCCGCGCGCCTTCGGGGCAATGGTCGAGCAACGCGCGCGGGATCAGCGAGCCTGCAAAGAGGCACACGGGGCAGCGCGCGATGAGATCGCGCCCGCGCAATGTGATGAGATCGGGAGCGCCCGGCCCGGCGCCGATGAAGTGAACGGTCATCGTTGTCCCGGGGTTAGAGCGACGGCGCAAGTAGCGCCGTCGCATGGTCGCTCCAGGGATAAAGCGACGGCGCAAGTCGCGCCATCGGCAGCGAGCCGTGGCCCAAGCAGCCGTCCGCCCTCGCCCGCCCCAGCGAGCGCGGCGGCCTCGGCAATATTGGGCGCGCCGAAGCGCGCCTGCGCGGGCGCGGAGGGCGTTAAGATGCGCTCGGCTTGCGCATTGAGCGCCGCCATCGGGAGGGCCATGAGCGCGACGCCGATGATGCGCGCGGCCTCGATAAGCCCAGGCTCAGCGGCCTTGGCGGCAAGCGTGAACATCTGCCGCTCGCCCTCGGGCGCGCCGGCTTCCTCGAGCGCGCGACGCGTGAGCGCGACGATCGCCTCGCCTGCAACGCCGGCGCGGCAGCCGACGCCGATGGCGACGATCCGACTCGACCCTTGCCGGCTCACGGCTTGATGAACCGCCACTGCACGATCGGCATCGCCGCGCGCCAGCCGGAATAGCGCCCGACCGGCTCGGCCTGCGCGATCGCGATCTGCGTAAGCTCCCCGCCCCAGCGCGCGCGCCAGTCGACGCAGGCGGCCTGCGTCTCCAGCGTCACCGCGTTGACGACCAGTCGTCCGCCCGGCGCGAGCGCACTCAAAGCGCGTTCGATCATACCCGGCGCGCTGGCCCCGCCGCCGATGAAGATCGCGTCAGGCGGCGTCAAGTCGGCAAAGACGTGAGGGGCCTCGCCGGTGACGACCGAGAGGCCGGGCACGCCGAAGCTCAGCGCATTGCGCGCGATACGCTCAGCACGGTCGTGACGAACCTCGATCGCGACTGCCCTATTGGCCGGATCGGCAAGCATCCATTCGATGGCGACCGAGCCGGAGCCGGAGCCGACGTCCCACAAAAGATCGCCGCGCCTCGGCGCGAGCAAAGACAGGGTAATGGCGCGGATTTCACGCTTTGTGATCTGCCCGTCGTGCTCGAACCACTCGTCGGGGAGGCCTGCTGTGCGCGCCAGGACACGCGCGCCGCGTTCTGAAACCAACTCGAGCGCAATCGTGTTCAAGGCGGCGAAATTGTCGAGCACAAAATCTTGCGCCTCGGTGGTGCGAATTCGCTCGCTTAGGCCCCCCATCGCCTCGCAGATTGTGAGCCTCGATCGTCCCATGCGACGCTGCGTCAGCAGCGCCGCCAACTTGGCCGGTGTGGCGTCGTCCCAAGACAGCGCGACGATGCGCGCCCCCGGCTGCAAATGCGGAATGATCGCTTCGAGCGGGCGTCCATGGAGCGTGAGCAACGCGCAATCCTGCTGGCTCCAGCCGAGCCGCGACGCGACGAGGGCAAAGGCCGACGGCGCCGGGACTGAGGTCATCTCGTCCGAGGTGAAACGGCGCATCAACATGGCGCCGACGCCAAAGAAGAACGGATCGCCGCTGGCGAGCACGCATACGGGGCGACCGCGATGCGCTTCGATGGCGTCGAGCGCGTTCTCGATCGGGGACGGCCAGATCATCGTTTCGGCTTTTAACGGTCCCGCGAGAGCGAGATGGCGCTTGCCGCCGACAATGAAGGCCGCTTGCGCGATGAGCCGTTGCGCGGCAGGAGTGAGTCCCTCGAGTCCGTCCTCGCCGATGCCGACGACGGCGAGCCAGCGTTCCTTGCTCATGGAGCCGCCCACTGAAGCCGCTTCGTCTGCTCATTCTCGGCGGCACGTCGGAGGCGAGCGCGCTTGCGCGGCGGATCGCCGATGACCCCGATGTTGCGGCGATCCTGTCGCTTGCAGGCGCGACAGCCGACCCTGCTCCATCGCCAGTCGCGCGACGCATCGGCGGCTTTGGGGGGGCCGAAGGCTTGGCGGCGTTTCTCGCCCGAGAGCACATCGACGCAATTGTCGACGCGACCCATCCCTTCGCTTCGCGCATGTCGGCCAACGCGGTCGCCGCCTGCGACGCGACCCGTACCCCGCTCGTCGTCTTCAGCCGGCCGCCCTGGACACGCGAGCCTGGCGACCGCTGGATCGAGGTCGTGGCCATGGACGAATGCGTCACTGCTCTTAGGGGTCGGCCGAAGACGGTGTTCCTGACGCAAGGCCGCCTGCAGCTCGCCGCCTTCGCGCGAGCGCCGCAACATCGCTACATCGTGCGCGCCATAGACCGGCCGACAGAGATTGGCGCCCTCCCCGACTGCAAGCTGATTCTCGCGCGCGGTCCGTTCTCTCTCGCTGATGAACTTGCGCTCATGAAACGCGAGCGAATCGAAGCGCTGGTGACCAAGAACAGTGGCGGGCTCGCGACCTACGCCAAGATCGAGGCGGCGCGCGCGCTTGAGATCGAGGTCGTCATCGTGCGCCGCCCGCCCGCGCCGGAAGCCGAAACGCTTCACGACCTCGACGCGGTCCTGGCCTGGATCGCAGCTCATCGACGGACCCCGTAGGCGCGTGGTGTCAGCATCCATGGCCGACCCCCGTCGCGCGCGATGAGGCGCGTCTCGTTCGAACCGATGACGACCAGCGTCGCCATGTCGGCGAGACTCGCATCCGCTTCGCCAAGCGTCGTGACGATCAGTGTCTCATCGGCGCGCCCGACCGCGCGAGCGAAGGCGACCGGCGTCGGCGGCGCCTTCACGGTTCGCAGCAAATCGAACGCTTGCGTGATGCCGGTCGGCCTCGCCTTCGAGGCAGGATTGTAAAGAGCGATGACAAAATCGCCGTCCGCGGCCGCGCGCAGGCGGCGCTCAACGATCGCCCAGGGCTTCAGGTTATCGGAGAGTGAGATGGCGCAGAAGTCGTGACCGAGCGGCGCGCCGAGCCGCGCCGCCGCCGCCTGCATCGCGGTGACGCCGGGCGCCACCGCAATCTCAAGCTTCAACCATCTAGGGTCTTCCTCCACTGCCTCGAATATCGCCGCGGCCATCGCGAACACCCCCGGATCGCCCCCGGAAACGACGGCGACCGTGCGGCCCTCTGCGGCAAGACTCAAAGCGAACCGGGCACGCTCCATTTCAACCCGGTTATCGCTGGAATGGGCGGACTGGTCCGTTCGCAATCCGAGCCGCTCCACATACGGACCGTAGCCGACAACATCGGTCGCCGCCTTGATCGCCGCGCTCGCCTCTGGCGTCATCCATTCGGCCGGGCCGGGGCCGAGCCCGACAACCATGACGCGCCCGCTCACGGGCGACGCCCCCTCCCCGGCGCGAGTATGAGGGAGAAATAGGGCGCGGAATCGTCCAGCTTTTGACAGAGCGGCGTCACGACCTCGCCCACCATCGTTGCGCGCTCGACATAGATGGCGCGTTCCGCCATCCCCGTCGCGATAAGCGCCTCCTTGGCGCGCGCGAAGTTGCGGCCGACCTTCATGATCACCGCGGCGTCGGCGAGCGCAAGCCGGCGCTTAAGCTCATCCAGCGGTAGCGTCGCAGGCAGTACGACGAGCGCGTCATCTCCCCAGGCCATCGGTGCGGCCGCAACACCCCAGGCCCCGCAAATGCTCGACACGCCCGGCACAATGCTGACATCGAAATTGTCGCGCAAACGAACGAACAGATGCATGAACGAGCCATAGAGCATCGGATCGCCCTCGCTCAAGAGCGCCACGTCACGGCCAGCTTCCAGATGCGCCGCAATCGCGACCGTCGACTCCTTGTAGAAACGCGCCAGCGCATCGCGATAGGGCGGATCGTCGAAATGCGTTTCATCGGTCATCGGATAATAAAGCGGCAGCTCGACATGCGATGGATTCAGCCAACAGTCGACGATTAAGCGCGCGTTGCCGCGCCGTCCCGCCTTGGCGAAGAAGGCGACGACGGGCGATGCCGCGATAATTTTGGTCGCCTTGACGGTCAGCAGATCGGGATCGCCGGGGCCGATCCCTACACCATAGAGGCGGCCGAACGGGGTCATTCGACGTCGCTCGCCAGCGCGTTGACAGCCGCCGCCGCCATCGCGCTGCCGCCTTTGCGCCCGCGCATGACGATGGCGGGCAGGCCGCTCTCGATCAACGCCTCTTTCGATTCGGGGGCGCCGACAAACCCGACGGGCATGCCGATGATTGCGGCAGGACGCGGCGCGCCGCCGGAGATGGCCTCGAGCAGGCGGAAGAGAGCCGTCGGCGCATTGCCGATCGCGACCACGGAGCCGCCGAGCCGCGGCAGCCAGAGCTCAATCGCCGCCGCCGTCCGCGTCGTGCCAAGCCTGGCCGCGAGATCAGGGGTGGAAGGATCGCCGAGCGTGCAGATCACGTCATTGTTCGCGGGCAAGCGTGTGCGTGTGACTCCCTCGGCGACCATGCGCGCATCGCAAAAGATGGGTGCTCCGGCGCGAAGAGCGTCGCGCGCAGCCTCCGCGGCGCTCGGCGAGAAGACGAGGTCGCGAGGCGCCTCCACCATGCCGCAGGCGTGTATGACCCGCACTGCGACCCGTTCTTCGATTGGCGAGAAATGCCCAAGGTCAGCCTCGCCGCGAATGATGGCGAAGGACCGGCGATAGATCGCGGCAGCGTCCTTCTCGTAGGCATAGCTCCGCTTCACGACAGCCTCTCAGGCGCAAACATTTCCGCGCCCTTGTTGGCCAGGAGCTGCATGACCTCGGCGCCCGACAGGCCGCGCCGCGTCGGCGGATCACCGGCACTGCCGCCAAGAACGAGATCGTAGCCCGTCGCGGTGGCGGTGAGAGTCGCTGCGGTCGCTGCGGGCCTGGCGCATCCTTTGACGCAGCCGCTGACGTGGAGAATGACGTCGTCTCCCCTGGGCAGCGTAGCCGCCCAGCGTGTCGCGTCGTCGCGCACGCTTCGGTGGCCGTGCATGCAGGCCGGAGCGCCCGGGCAAGCGGCGATGCGCAACCGCGGGTCGTCCGCGTCGACAATAAATCCGAGATCGGCCATCGAATGAACGAGCGACTCTGCGCCGCCCCGGTCGAGGCCGGCAATTAGAAAAGCGCGCCAAGGGGTAAGCCTCAGGCTACCCGCATTCAGAGCGCGCGCGCGTTCGATTAACGCTTTGAGGGGAACCGACTCGATTTCGCCGAAGGCGACCGCTGCTCCAACGACGAACTCTGCGCCGTACGCGTGCGCGCCGATGACGTCACGCAACGCTGGCCGGCGTTGTGGCCGCTTGCATGGTTTCGCTCGGAGAGCCGCCTTCGCGAAGATCGCCTCCGCGCCCTCACGCTCGACCAGCGCCCGCATCCGCCGCGGCGCCGCCTGGCCAACGTCGGCGAGGGCGATAAATGCGAAGCCAAGCCGAGCCGCGACATCAACAGTCTCCTCCGGCGCGCATTGCGCAGCCAGAATATCGTCGCCCGCGAGGTACACAGCGAGCGTACCATCGCGCGACGCCTCGAAGCGGATGTCCGCATCGACGTCGCCAAGCGGGAGGCGGCCCTGCGCGTCGAGGACGAAGCTGAACTTCGCCGGTAATTGGCGCAGACGTTTGTCCTCGCTGAGTCGCGTCTCCAGCGCGGCGACGCTCGGTCCGAGATCAAGCAACGCGTGGGGATCGAGGTCGTCCAGCGGACTTGCGACGACATTGCGCAAGCGCTCGACCTCGGGGTCGGTGTCGATAAGACCGATCTCCTTAAGGCGCGCATGCAGGTCTGGAAGCGTTCTCTCGCTCAAGCCCCGCAGATGCAGATTTGCGCGGGCCGAAAGGCCGATGACGCCGTTGCCGCAGCGAACCGCGGCCTCTGCCAGCGCAGCGGCCTGATCGAGCGACAAGCGACCTCTCGGCGCCCGCACGCGCGCAAGCAGTCCGTCGCCGGTCTCCATCGGTTTGAGAGCGCCGGGACACCAGCCTTTTCGGGTGGGCGGCTGCGGACGGCGCAACGCAATCACGCTCATGCCGCTTGCCTCAGCACCGAGGCCAGAATACGCGCGCTTGAATTGCGGCGCGAGAGCCAGAATCCGCGCTTCGCCGCCTCCTCGAACACGCCTGCCATGTGACACGCGGCTCGACGATTGGCGTTGACGAGAAAGGCGCGCACGCCGTCGTCGCCGAGCGTGGCGTCGAAAATGAGATCGAATTGCGCGCTGGCGACCGCATCGGTCAGGGCTGCGAAACAATAGAGATTGTCCAACGACTGGGCGATTTCCGCCGCGCCTCGATGGCCGTGGCGCATCTGCCCCTGAAGCCAGCGCGGATTGGCGGCGCGTCCACGCAGAGAGCGCGCGATCTCCTGCGCAAGGGTGCGGATCTTGAGCGCACCGGGGATGGTCGAGTCGAGATGATAGAGCGCCGGATTGGCCCCCGTTTCCGCGGCAGCGGCGGCGAAGCCGCCTTCATGCTCGGCGATGGCGTCAGCGTCGAGCGCGTCCTGGCCCGGCAAGTCCTGCACGTGCACAAATGCCTCGGCGCCGGCGACCCTGGTTCGAAACTCGGCCGCCGCTTCGCGCGCTTCACCCTCGCCATCATAGGCGTGGCTGGTCGCGGCAAGATAAGTCTGCGCCAGCTCGGACCGATCCGCCCACTCGCCCCGGGCGATGCGGGCCCCGAGCCCGACGCCGTAAGCGCCGGGCGCCGCGCCAAATATTCGCGCGGCGCTCCCGCCCTGAAGACCGGCGAGCGGATTGTCCTCGGCGCTCTCCTCCAGCGCGGCGACGGCGCGGACGGCGGCGGCGAAGAGCGCGATCTGGCTCGGAAACACGTCGCGGAACAGGCCCGAAATGCGCAATGTGACGTCGACCCGCGGCCGGCCAAGCATGGCCAGCGGCAGCACCTCGAAGCCGTTGACCCGCGTTGAGGCCACGTCCCAGGTTGGCCGGCAACCGATGAGGACGAAGGCTTGGGCGAGATCATCGCCGCCGGTGCGCATGGTCGCCGAACCCCACAGGTCGAGCACGATGCGCTTCGGCCATTCGCCGTGATCCTGCGCGTAGCGCTTGACGATCTCCTCGGCGGCTCGGCGTCCGATCTCCCAGGCGTTGCGGGTCGGCGCCGATCGGGGATCAATCGCGTAGAGGTTGCGGCCAGTCGGGAGAACGTCGAGACGCCCGCACGCCGGCGCGCCAGCCGGCCCGGGCGGCACGAACCGTCCCCCCAACGCGCGCAACAGCCCGAGCGACTCGGCGGCGCCAGAGGCGGCCACACGCTCGCTCACCACGCGGCTCGCCGCCGCGTCAAGATCGAGGCCGGCGACGAACCCGTCAACGCCCTCGGGCGACCGCCCGAACACATGCAGCCCGTCGCCGACGCGCATCTCCTTGAGGTCGCAGAGCCAGGCGTCGAGGGCGACAAGCGCCTCCTCGGGCGGCTTGTCATCGGCGGCGCATTCCTTGAGGAGCCCGCTCTCGCGGCCCCGTTCGAGAATGAGCGTGGCGATGGCGCGCGCGCGGCGCGGATCGAGCGCCTGCGCCTCCGCGAATTCGTCGAACAACGCCTCGAGCTCGAGCGTTTGCCCATGCGACCCGGCGGCGATCAGCGGCGGCGTCAGGTGGCCAACTGTGACCGCGCTGATACGACGCTTGGCCTGTGCCGCTTCGCCAGGATTATTAACGATGAACGGATAGACGACCGGCGTCGGACCAAGCAGGACTTCGGGCGCGCAACCCTCGCTAAGCGCAACCGCCTTGCCCGGCAGCCATTCGAGCGTGCCGTGCGCGCCAAGCTGAACGATCGCGTCGACGCTCTCTTTGCGGGTGAGCCAAAAGTAGAACGCGACATAGGCGTGGCGTGGCGGCAGGTTGAGATCGTGATAGTCGGCCTTGCGCGAGAGGGCGTCGCCGCGGTCCGGCTGGACGGCGACGATGAGTTTGCCGAGCCGCACGAAACGAAGCCGGAACGTCCCGTCGATGACGTCGCGGTCATCGACGGGGTCACCCCACACGGCGAATAGAGATTGCCGGAAGTCCGCCGCGCCGCGAGCCAGCTCGGCCTCGTATTCGGCCAGCGTCAGCGCCGCCTCGAGCGGCCCTTCAGCGAGAGCCGCGATGAGTGACGGCGCGTCCAGACCACTCGTCACATCATAGCCCGCGGCTCGTAGAGACTCGCAAATAGCGATTGCGCTCGCTGGCGTATCGAGCCCGACCGCATAGCCTGTGCGTCCACCGCGTGCCGGATAGTCCGGCAGCACGCAAGCGAGGCGCTTGTCGGACGGCGATTTGCGCCGGAGGTTTGCCCAGCCGCGAGCGAGCTCGGCGGTAAACTCAACGCGGTCGGCAAGCGGCCGATGCGCCACCGCGGCGAATTCGGTCTGCGCGTCGCGTGAGCTTGCCTCCTTGAAGGAAACGGCGCGGGTGAGAATTCGCCCGTCGATTTCCGGCAGCGCGACATGCATCGCGAGATCCGAAGGCCCGAGTCCGCGCAGGGAGGCGCGCCAAGCGTCGAAACTGACTCCAGCCAGCACGAGTTGCAGCACCGGCGCATCGAGCGCGTCAAGCGCCGTTCCCTCATCCGCGTCCAGACGGGCGGAGAAGGCGGTGGCATTGAGCACTACGTCGAAGGACCGCCCGGCGAGGAAGGCGCGCAGCGGCCTGAGCGCCGCGTCATCCTTGAGACTGGTCACGAAGACGCTGATGACAGTAAAGCCCTTGTCGCGAAGCGCGCGAGCCAGCGCTTCTATAGGACCGAGATCGTTGGCGAGATAGATGGAGCGATAGAAGACGATAAGGGCGGCCGCCGCGCCCTGCCCAGCGTCAAGACACGCAGCTTCGAAGCGGCCGAAGGCCCTGACCGAGACGGGCGGCGGAGCGCGCGTCGTGGCGCCGATCTCGGAGGCAAGAAACGCAAGGCACGCCACCATATTGTCGGGGTCGCCCTCGTCGAAGTAGCGCCAGATCTGCAGCACCGCGTCTGGATTGAGCGTCGAGGCCTCGTCCAGGCGTGCGTCGCGGCGCCGATCCCCCGGCAGCAGCGCCAATTTGAGGCCGCTGCGACGCGCCAGCGCCCTGAGTTCATCCACGCCGTAGCGCCAATAATCCGCCCCGCCAAGCACGCGCACGGCCACCAGCTTGGCGCGCGCGCACACCCTTTCCAGATAGAGGTCGACCGAGAACGGATGCCGCAATGCCGCGAGCGAAGCGATCCTTAAGCTCGGCTTCGGCTCAGGAAGCGCGTCATAGGCGCGCGCCACCGCATTGAGGTCGCTATCAGAGAAAGACAGGAACACGATGTCCGCCGGCGTCTGACCCAGATCGAGCGCTTCGACCGTCTCGTCGAGCGTCCTTGTTTCGATCCGGGGGACATGCATCGCCGGAAAAGCTCTTCAGGCCCCGAGCGCCGAGGCGACGGCCTCGCGGTCGACACCTCGCTCAGCGATCACGACGAGACGGCTCAGCCGAGGCTCGCCCACACCCCAGGGCCGGTCGAAGTCGCGACGGAAGCGTTGCCCCACGCCCTGCACCAGCATCCGCAACGGCTTGCCGGCGACGTCGATAAAGCCTTTGATGCGCAAGATGTCGTGGGCACGGGTCGCCGCGACGAGTCGATCAATGAGCGTGTCGGGATCGTCCACCGCGGGAATTGTCACGACGAACGTATCGAAATCGTCGTGATCGTGCTCGCCTTCGGCGTCATGATGCGAAGGCCGTGCATTGAGATCGTCCTCGGCCGCGGCGTTCATGCCGATGAGCACCTCAGGGTCAATTGCGCCCTCGCGCGCGGGCGCAATCTTGACAGCGCGTGGAACGGCTTGAGCGATCTGCGCCTTGAGAGCTTCGAGCTGGCCTTTGTCGATGAGGTCGGCCTTGTTGAGCACGACGAGATCGGCGCTCATAAGCTGATCCTCATAGACCTCTTCAAGCGGGTTATCGTGATCAAGCGACGGGTCGGCCAAACGCTGCTCGGCGACGCGCGCGGGATCGTCGGCGAAGCGACCCTCGGCGACAGCCGCCGCGTCGACCACCGCGACGACGCCGTCGACGGTCAGCCTCGAGCGCAGATCCGGCCAGTCGAAGGCCTTGATAAGCGGCTTGGGCAAGGCGAGTCCCGAAGTTTCGACTATGATGTGATCCGGCTTCGGCTCGCGCGCGAGCAGCGCCGTGATCGCGGGCGCGAAATCATCGGCCACTGTGCAGCAGATGCAGCCGTTGGCAAGTTCGATGATCACGTCTTCGGGGCAGGCCGCGTCCGAACAACTCTTGATGAGATCGCCGTCCACCCCGACATCGCCGAATTCGTTGATGATGAACGCGAGCCGCCGCCCGCCGGCGTTAGCCATGAGATGGCGTATCAGCGTCGTTTTGCCCGCGCCAAGAAAGCCGGTGACGATGGTGACGGGCGTTTTGGCGAGCATGCGGAATGAATCCTTAAGCTGGAGCAATTCCAGCGAACGCTAGCGGCGGCGTCCGCGACACGACGCCCTTGCGAAATGACAGCGGCCGCTCGCGCCACGGAACGATGCCCTCGGGCGAGGCCGCATAGCGGCGCGCGGCAATGACGATGTCTTCGAGGTGCGATTCGCAGGTGAGATCGCCGACCACGTAAGTCCATTTGCCAGGGGCGGCGAGCGCGACCGTGCACGGGCGCTTGCAAACGGAGAGGCATTCGACGGGCTTGAGCGAAATATCGGGCTCGGACGCAAGTCGCCCGCCAAGCGCTTCGAACAGGCCGGGGCCCATCGGGCCCCTCTCAGACTTGCAGGTGACGCAGACGAGCAGCGTTGCGGCGGCGGAGGGGCCGCTGTGCGCGTTCACGGCGCGTCGATCCCAGCGGGTCGCAATGGGCTCGGCGTCAAATTGGAGATCTGTCTGGCAGTCATGAACGCTCCAAGGCCGCCCCTCCGGCGGCCGTGCGGGATTTATGGCGCACGGCAGGTCTCCTGGCTCGCAACGTATCGCCGACGCCGCCTTCCCAGACCTATGAAAAAGTCCAGTGGCGAGAAAAGCGTCGACACGCCGCTTACAGTCGCGGGGGCGGCCACGGATTGGTGAAAACCTACCGTGTTCCCTTTTCACCCTCGGGCGTAACCGAGGGACCGTGCACTGATCATCTTCCAGCTTCGGCAGGGGTTGTCAAATAGAGCACTTAAACGCTTGTGCGCGCTGCGGAGTTGGGGAACCTCGCCTCCCACCTCCAGAGCTTGCATCGGGGCAAGCTCCAAACATCGAAGAAAGACCAGCTCGGACTTCGGCGGGCAAATCTTCGAGCGGCTTGGGGGGCGAACCTCGAGGCCCGAACAACGTTCGCAGCTCCCACAACTCGGTAGTCTTCGTTTCTGCGATGACGGGGCGCCGGGCTAGGACAGAGTTTTCAGCTTCCGCTGAAAGGTTCTCCGTGCCGAACAGCGTTTCGGCAAATCGGCGCTCCATTTCGTGCTGCAACATAGCGAGCGCCTCCTGCGGGGTCGTCCACGGCGGTGTCGCACGGTAAGACCCGCAAAATCTGGCGCTGACCCCCATGAGGCTCGGAGCGCGCACGACCGCCGGCGCGCAAACAGCGAGCGAGGCGAGCCCACGTAAGAATCGACGCCGCGGGATGGCAAGAGAACCCATAGTTCAGAATCTCCAGGTGCTTGCTGGTGAATACACGCCGCCGTTGCATTCTACCAATGCCAGCACCGACCGCCGCCGCACGGGCCTGGATCTTCTTACGTCCCCCAGTCCCAGTTCAAGCAGCATTGCCGGGCTTCGTGGACTTCCCAAATCGGGGGAGCGCGCCCGACCCGCGCGCAACCTGTGGTTTCGTTGCGGAGACGCGCTCGCCCCGATTTGCGTGGTCCGAGGAACCACAGGACGACGCAGCGCGCTGACGCCTTGACTGGTGGCGCCTTCAACGCCGAGCATCCGTTCAGGCGCGAATCTCGCTTGGGGCGGCGGGCTTGAATGGAAGGGACCGCATACGCTTGGGCTATCAAGGCGATTGCTGTGGCAATCGCGCTGCCTCTCCTTTCGGGTTGCGCAGGCCTCCACCTCGACCAGGAGCCTGAGCAGGTCATCCAACGGACCGAAGGCGAGGACAATTACGCAGAGAGACAGAAGGCCGGGCCGGTCGCCGCCCGCGTCCTGCCCTACGCCCTGCTTGCGGAGCAATCATATGATCCCAGTGTTTACGCGGCTCACAGGATCGCCTGGCGCGCCAGCCCGTGCGGCGTCGACGATCCCAAGGATTGCGAGACGCGCGCCGACGATCAACGCGTTGCCCGTTGGCTCAATGAATGGCGCTACGTCTGGAGCTGCGACGGACCGGACGCGTGTGGGGTGCGGACGCCCGGCCAGACCGAACCAGTCGGGGGCTTGGGGGTTCAAATCTGGGCGCGCAAGGGCGCCCGATGTTCCGAAACGATCATCGCGTTTCGCGGAACCGTCGGCGGCAATAGGGGAGATTGGGAATCCAACTTCCACTGGATCTTGCGCGCCTTTCCTGTCTACGATCAGTACGATCAGGTCCGCGACCATGTCGGCGATTTCATCAGCCATATCGAACGCGACAAGTGCTACCAGGAGGGGACGACCGAGATTATCGCCGTCGGCCACTCGCTGGGCGGCGGGCTGGCTCAGCTCGCGGCTTATTCCGATCGGCGGATCCGCCGCGTCTACGCCTTCGACCCCTCTATGGTCACGGGATTTTATTCGGTCGATCCCCCAAACCGGGATCGCAACGTGCAAGGATTGGGGATAGAGCGCATCTACGAATTCGGCGAAGTCCTCGCCTACGGCCGCCTGATCATGCTGCACACCATCCCCTTGTCCCCTTGCAATCCGCGTGTCGTCAGCGTCCGCTTCCGGGTCTTTCAAGGGGCTCCCATCGCCCTGCACAGCCTGACCGATCTTGACAACGGACTGCTCCGAGTCGCGAGAGGCTCCGAACCGGAGAGGTCGCCGATGGTGCTCGAGTGGTGCGGCGACGCCCCGCCGCTCGTCGCGTCGCGATGAGGCAGGGCGCAACGACGCTCGGCCTGGCCTACATGCTCACACTCGCGCGAAAGTCCCCATGAGCGGCCCTGAAGACGATCGGCACAAAGCAAAAATGGCGAAGCGCAAGGCCACGCAGGACGCCGAGGTCGCTGCGAAGCCTATTCTCGAGAAAGGTCTGCTTATCGTCCACACCGGTCCGGGAAAAGGCAAGTCGACAGCAGCCTTCGGACTCGCGTTGCGGGCGCTGGGGCGTGGCCTTCGCGTCGGTGTGGTGCAGTTCATCAAGGGCGCGTGGTCGACGGGCGAGCGTATGGCCATCGAGCGCTTCGGCGCTCAGGCCGAGTGGCGCACGATGGGCGAAGGCTTCACCTGGGAGACGCAGGACCGGGCACGCGATGTCGCGGCGGCGAGCGCCGCGTGGGCTGAGGCCAAGCGTATGATGGCCGATCCCTCGATCCGTCTCCTCGTGCTCGACGAGCTCAACATCGCGCTTCGCTACGATTATCTGCCGCTCGCCGAAGTCGTCGCGGCGCTCGTTGAGCGGCGCCCCGGCCTGCATGTCGTCGTGACCGGCCGCAACGCCAAGCCGGAAATGATCGAGGCGGCCGATTGCGTCACCGAGTTCGCGCTTGTGAAGCATCACTTCGCCGCCGGCGTGCGCGCGCAGGAGGTGATCGAATTTTGACCGCTCGCGCCCTGATGTTCCAGGGGACCGGATCGGACGTCGGCAAGTCGCTGATCGTCGCCGGCCTCTGCCGCGCTTTCGCCCGGCGCGGGTTTCGCGTCCGCCCGTTCAAGCCGCAGAACATGTCGAACAACGCCGCGGTGACGGACGACGGCGGCGAGATCGGCCGCGCCCAGGCGCTGCAGGCGCGCGCATGCGGAGTTTCGCCGAGCGTGCACATGAACCCGGTGCTCCTGAAGCCGCAGAGCGAAGTGGGCGCCCAAGTCGTCGTGCAGGGCAAGGTTATTGGCAATGCGCCAGCGCGCGAATATCAGGCCCTCAAACCAAAACTGATGAGCGTCGTGCTCGGCAGCTACGCTCGCGTGAAGGCGGAGGCCGATCTCGTGCTCGTCGAAGGCGCGGGCAGCGCAGCCGAGCTCAACCTGCGCGAGGGCGACATCGCCAATATGGGCTTTGCCCGCGCCGCGAACTGCCCCGTCGTGCTCATCGGCGACATCGATCGCGGCGGCATTTTCGCCCAGATTCTCGGCGTCAAAGCAGCGCTTCCGCCTGAGGACGCCGCGACGATCGTCGGCTTCATCGTCAACAAGTTCCGCGGCGACGCGACCCTGTTCGAGGACGCCATGGCGACGATCGCGGAGCGCACCGGCTGGCTCGCTTTCGGCCTGCTGCCGTTCTTTGCCGACGCAGCGCGGCTGCCGGCAGAAGACGCATTCGGCCTCGGCGACAAGAAGTCGCGAGCCGACGGCACGGTGACCATCGCCGTGCCCATGCTGGCGCGCATTGCCAATTTTGACGATTTCGATCCACTGCGCATGGAGCCCTCCGTGCGGCTTGTCTTCGTCCGCCCCGGCGAGCCGCTGCCGTTCGCCGACCTTGTCGTCTTGCCCGGCAGCAAGGCGACGATCGCCGATCTGAAATTCTTTCGCGAACAAGGTTGGGATATCGACCTTCTCGCCCATGCAAGGCGCGGCGGACGGATTCTTGGAATCTGCGGCGGCTACCAGATGCTGGGCACAAGCGTGTCCGACCCGCGCGGCATGGAGGGGCCGGCGGGCGCGGTTGAGGGCCTGCGGTTGCTCGACGTCGCCACCGTGCTGACCGGCGCGAAGACGCTGAGCCGGGTCGAAGGCGCATGTCTCATGAATCGCGCGCCGTTTCGCGGCTACGAGATGCACGTCGGCGAGACGAAAGGTCCGGACTGCGCGCAACCGCTCATGCGCTTCGCCGACGGACAGCTCGACGGCGCGATCTCGCCAGACGGCCTCGTCGCGGGCGCCTATGTGCATGGGTTGTTCGCCGACGATCGCCAGCGGGCGGCGTGGCTCGCGGCGCTCGGAACGACCACCGAAATCAACTACGAGCCCACGATCGAGCGCACGCTCGACGCGCTTGCCGACCATTGCGAGGCGCATGTCGATTGCGACGCGCTGCTCGCGGCTGCTCGGTAGGCGGCATTGTGTTTGCGTTTATGCGGCCGTTTGTAGCCGCGATCGTTGATCGCGGTCGACAACCGCGTCTACAAGTCCTCTACGTTCCGTCGTTAGGCTCCGCAGAGTGATGCCTATGCCCCGCATGTTTTGTCGAATCGTCAGTCCGCGGCGGCTTAGCGGCTGGCGCCGACGCGTTAGCGCACTTCGCTTCTAAGACGTTCGTTTCCTTCGCGCCGCGCAAGGTCACGCTATTCACCGTCTCTGTCCCCACGAGGAGTGGTCCGGTGCTAATCCACGATCCGTCCTGATTGCGCTTCCACTCTGCGCAGCTGAGAACAAGCGACTTGCCACGGACCTCGACGGTATCTGGCTTGGCGTCTTCCTCCGCCATCGCGGCGGTCTGCATCGCGATAGCGATCCATAGCGCTGTGACTCGAAGCATTGGGGTCGCCTTAGCCCAAAAGAATCAACGCCCGTATCGAAGCACCGGAAGAGGGCAAAGTCGAGGGCGCCAATTGAGTTTTGACCTAAGGGGCGCCGCGAACGCCCTCGGTCTCGGCGGTCTTGACCAATGAGTCCGCATCGTCCGGCAACAAGAAGCGCTGGGCGACGAGATCGCCCGCGGCTTTCTTAAACGCGGCGAGATAGACATCCTTCGTCGCATAGCGCTCCTCGATCGAGAGCCGTGGATCGCCGGCCGCGATGCGTTCGGACTGTGTCGCCGCGAAAGGAATGAAGCTGCCTTGCAAATTGCACATGCCGTTCTCAAAGCGATTCTTGCGGCCGAGATTCCAGCCCGTGTAGGTGCCGATCGGCGTTTGCAGGAAGACGGAGCGAATTCCAGCCAGGTCGTTGCCGTCTGGATCGACCTGCATCTCGAGAATTCCGTAGCTTCCCGAGCCGACTTGCGGCGGCTCGCGCGCAATCACCCCGCTCGAGTCTTCGGCGCGGTAAAGCGGACCGAAATCGAGAACGTGAAGAGTGTCGTAGATTCTAAGAGGTGAAACGCCGGGCCGATCCACCTCGCCATAGAGGTTTGCGGGGATCTCGGGAAAGCGCACCCTGTCCGGAGGAACAAGCGTGCCGTCGGCGATGCTCGGCTTCGCGCTCGGCGGTGGCTCGACCCCGTCGCGCACCCATGCGGTGAACGCGGTCAATAGCGCCCGCATTGTCCAGATTTGCGGGTTCGGGTTCGGTTGCTCCTGACAATTGCCGAATGGCGCGTGCGCGGCGAGCGGCAGCGACGCCGGCGAGTGCTGGGTGCTCGCCATGATATAGGTGCGGACGTTCGGCGGATCTTCGACATCGCTGCGACCAAGTGGGTCGGTCAGGCCGAGCGATTGGCGCCCTTCCCACATCTCAAGCGAGGTCGCGACATGAAAAAGCTTCGGGCAGGTGTCGGTTGCGATGCACCGGTCAAACAGGCCGCCCGTTCGTTGAGTTAGAGGATCGGTCTGGCGCGCATAGGCGAAGGGGAAATCGTAGGCTGGATAGAGATGGTCGGTCTGCTCGCCCCAAGCCCGCACGGGCTGGCCAAACCGAACGTTGAGCGGCATGAGGCCGCCGCCAATGTGCGGAAAAGCGCCGTCGAACACGCGGCGCCCCGTCTCATCACGGTTGAAACCAAGCGCAAGGAGACTGCGGACCATTCGCCCGCTCTGGGAACTGCCTTCGATGATCGCGAAATTGTCAGGCCGATAGACCGGGTTGACGGCGCCCGCATCATCCTTCTCGGAATTGCGCAAGAAGGCGCCGAGGTCGCGAGCCGCTGCGAATCCTAGGCCGCCAACGGTCGGATCCTTGGCGCGGTAGATGAGTTCGTAGAGACGCCCTGGTTTGAACCCGTCGCGATAGCAGAGATGCTTATCGTCAGGCGCCGAAGCCGCATCCTGCTCGCAGGTTCCGAAGCTCCACCCCGAGTTCGGAATCGGGTCTCTCGGATCCTGCTCGCGCGCCCGCACGGTCAGCGTTGGGAGAAACCCGTCGGAGAAGGGAGTCGAGTTGTCGACGCTCGCGGTCGGATAGCTATCGTAGCTGTCGACTGGATAGTTCTGGATCTGCTGGCTGAGACTGATCGGCACGCTCGCCGCCGGAACAGGCGTGATAATCTCGGAGCGCACAGTTCCGGTGATTGCGGAGCCGTCGCGGTTATGCGCGACAATCGGCGGCATGCCGACGCGGCTGATGCCCGGACGGACGTCCATTTCCCATCCGAACCACACCATTGTGTAGCCCAGCCCCATGAGCCAGCCGTCGCCGGCAGAGGACAGCGCGTTCCGCTCGGCGACACCGCCCGCGACGCCTGCGTTGAAGGATCCAGGCGCGAGCTTGTTGCCGCGGTTGTTGACCTCGAAGAACAGGACTCGATTCCCGCGGGCCATGTCGACAGGTTTCAGGAGTTCGATATTCGTCACATATTCGACCATGCCGCGTTCATTGCGCGGCGCGAGATTGACGTCCTGAATCCCGGAGTTAGCGGGATCGGCGGGATCGAGCTCCCCTGTGACCCGGCCGGTCAGATGCTCATAAGCGCCGGCGGCGCCAAAGGACTGACCGCCGAAGGCTGGCTCGCTTTTGGTGATCTCAATACGCGTAATCCGCGCGTCGGCCTCGACGATCATGAAACTAACGACGCCCAATGCGATCACCGTGCGGCCGAACGAACCCATCATTGCCCTCTCCCGATAACGGCGCTCCTCAAGGCGAGGATAACCAAGAGCGCAAAGAGCGTCACCGCCTGGATCGCACACGCTCGCGTGAAGAGCCCCAGCGCCCGCCGAATGTCGGCGGCGTTAGCTTCGCGTCCGCCATCTCCCATAAACGCATCGTCGATCACCGCCTCGCCATAGACGCGTGGCCCCGCGAGCTTGAGGCCGAGCGCGCCGGCCATCGCTGCTTCGGGCCAGCCGGCGTTCGGCGAGCGGTGACGCGACGCATCGCGCCATACGGCGCGCGCCGCGTCTCGGGCCGAAGCCCCTGGGGTGAGGAAGGCGCCCAGAACGAGCCACAGCGCGGCGAGACGCGACGCCGGCAGATTGACGAGGTCGTCGGTCCGCGCCGCGGCCCAACCGAACGCTTTGTATCGTTCGTCCCGATGGCCGATCATGCTGTCGGCGGTATTAATCGCCTTATACAGCGCGCCACCGGCAAGACCGCCGAGCGCGATCCAAAGGATCGGAGCGACGACGCCGTCGGAAAAATTCTCCGCCAGGCTCTCGATCGCCGCGCGCGCGGCGCCCGCTTCGTCCAGGACGTCCGGACTACGACCGACGATCTTGGCGACCGCGCGGCGCCCCTCATCGAGACTCGCCTCGAGTCCTTCGGCCACCGCTTTGACGTGGCTTGCGAGGCTGCGTTGCGCCGGCAGGCTCGCGGCGAGAAGGGCAAGCGCGACAAAGCCGAGCGCGTCAACCGAGACACAGAGGCGGGTCGCCGCCCAGGCGACAAGCGCCACCGGCGCGAGATAGAGGCCAAGGGCGACAACGCCCCTTGCCCGCCGCGCGGTGAAGCCCGCCTCAGGCCGATTGAGTCTCGCCTCCAGCCAAGCCAGCCAGCGACCCATCCAAGTGACGGGATGGCCAATCGCGCGATAGAGAGGCGCCGGATAGCCGATCAGCGCCTCGACGATCAGGGCAGCGAGCGCGAGCGGCAGCGACAGCGAGAGCGAGAGCGAGAGCGGCATGACCGTGGGGATAGAGCGGATGGCGGACGAGCGGACGTTCACCTATCACGGCGGCGCGCTCGAAGTCGCCAGGCGGCTCGCGCCCGGGGCGCCCAAACCTTGGATC